>SMER01000123.1_pt1 | contig 16493 bp, 13 predicted proteins | sample 2456411 | NCBI WGS metagenome assembly SMER01 (sample SAMN10132597, study PRJNA489261) | soil metagenome | isolation source: day1 antibiotic-silt loam soil ammended with raw manure from dairy cow... | place: USA | collected 2015-05-01 | reverse complement strand
AATCAAAAATACAAGATACATTTCATTTCACCATCCCCCATTGGGAAGTGAGTTTAGAACGATTTCTAAACAAACTTGTGCCTACAGCACATTCCAATAGACTAAAAAGTCAACACATTATATATGAGTATTAAAAAAGAGATACAAAAACGTCGAACGTTTGCCATTATAAGTCACCCCGACGCGGGGAAAACAACACTTACTGAGAAGTTATTGCTTTTTGGGGGTGCTATACACATTGCTGGAGCTGTAAAGTCGAATAAGATTAAGAAAACTGCCACTTCCGACTGGATGGAGATTGAAAAACAGCGTGGTATATCGGTTGCTACTTCTGTAATGGGATTTGATTACGAAGATCATAAAATAAACATCCTTGATACCCCTGGGCATCAGGATTTTGCTGAAGATACTTATCGCACACTCACTGCCGTGGATAGTGTAATTGTGGTGGTGGACGTTGCGAAAGGTGTGGAGCAACAAACACGTAAACTGATGGAAGTCTGCAGAATGCGCAACACTCCCGTTATGATATTTGTGAACAAACTCGATAGAGAAGGGCGTGATCCTTTTGATATATTGGATGAATTGGAGAAAGAACTTGAAATAAAAGTACGCCCATTGAGTTGGCCCATCGAAATGGGCGACAGATTCAAGGGTGTTTACAATTTATATGAAAAGAGTCTCGATTTGTTTCAACCTAGCAAACAGACTGTAACAAAATCGATAGCTATAAAAGACATCAACGAGGATGATCTGGAAACTCATATAGGAGAAACATTGGCTGAAACCTTGCGAGAAGAAGTAGAACTAATAACGGGAGTATATCCCGATTTTGATAGAGAAGAATATCTAGCAGGCAAGTTAGCTCCCGTTTTCTTTGGTTCTGCTCTCAACAACTTTGGAGTGAAAGAGTTGCTCGATTGTTTTGTAAACATTGCCCCCTCTCCACGGCCCGTTAAAGCTGAAGAACGAAAAGTAGATCCTTATGAAGAAGACTTCAGCGGATTTGTGTTTAAGATTCATGCCAACATGGATCCCAATCATCGTTCTCGTATTGCGTTTGTGAGAATTTGCTCTGGTAAATTTGAGCGAAATGTCAACTACAAACATGTTCGCTTCGATAGAATGATGCGTTTCTCATCACCCACAGCATTTATGGCACAAAAGAAAGAGATTTTGGATGAGGCTTTTGCTGGCGATATTGTTGGACTACCCGATACAGGCAACTTTAAGATTGGAGATACATTGACTTCTGGGGAAAACCTTCACTTTAAAGGATTGCCGAGCTTCTCGCCTGAAATGTTTAAATACATTGAGAATGCCGATCCAATGAAATCCAAACAACTTCAAAAAGGCATAGAGCAATTGATGGACGAGGGTGTAGCACAGCTATTTACCCATCAGTTTAATGGTCGCAAAATTATTGGTACAGTAGGACAACTTCAGTTTGAAGTGATAGAATACCGGCTATTGCACGAGTATGGTGCTCAGTGTCGCTGGGAACCCATCAGTCTGCACAAAGCTTGCTGGATTGAGAGTGACAATGCAGAGGAATTGGCCGATTTCAAAAAACGAAAATACCAATACCTCGCTCACGACAAACAGGGTAGGGATGTGTTTCTTGCAGAATCGGGTTATATGCTCATGATGGCCCAGCAAGACTTCAAGAACATAGTTTTTCATTTCACTTCTGAATTTTAATAGCGTTATTCTAAGGTTTGTTAAGTCTGTGAACCAATGTTTCATTCTTCTTGTTCTATTAGCGTACTATAAGTAGAATAACATTTAAAATTAATAGACATGGATGATTTAAGATTTAAAGGAAAGTGGAATCAGTTAAAAGGGAAAGTAAAACAACAATGGGGTAATCTTACCGACGACGACTTAACTTACGTTGAAGGAAAAGAAGATGAACTGTATGGTAGAATCCAAGAGAAAACTGGTAAAAGCAAAGACGAAGTTAGAGAGTGGTTTGATAAAGAAATGAAAGATTTAGATTAGATCCATCAATCAAGTACAGTATTATTAAGAGGTTAATTATAATTCGATAGATGTCAAAAGAACAATACTTTTGACATCTATTTTTTTATACAGGAATCAAATAAGCCGATATAATATGACTTCCTAACCCAAGCAGCACAAAAAAATGAAAAACAGTGTGTACAAACTCTTTCTTTGCCATTGCATACACAACAGAGCCAATAATATAAAACACCCCACCAGCTGCCAACCAATACAATACAGGAAGGCAATCATTCTCTATTGCTACCCTAATTGTAGGTTTTACTGCAACAAGTACAGTCATTCCCATTAATACATACGATGCTGTTTTTAAATGGCTATTCTTTTTAATGGGTCTGAAATTAAATCCTATCCCAACTAAAGCAATTAACCATACTAGTATAAAGAGCGACCACCCCCACATACCCTCTTGGCGTAGCAATATCAATGAAAATGGCGAATAGCTAGCCGCAATTAATACATATATGCTTGCGTGGTCAAAATGTCGGAGTATTCTTTTTGTTTTGGGCTCTTGCACATAGTGGTAGATAGTGGACGATAACATACAGATGAGCATCCCAAATCCAAAAATGGAGTGTGCCAATATAGCCCAATTATTACTTGCTGCACTGGCTTTAGATACTAAAATATAAGTTCCCACAATTGCCATTAAAACACCAAATGCATGGGTTAGGTAGTTTGCCTTTTCTTCTCTATTGCTATAAAGCTTCAAGTTTTCCATATCTTATGTTTCTAAGTTAAGTGTTTGTACGTAGTAAACTTGGACTGGGTAGATGGTCTTATCAACCATTCTTGATAATTAACCTACCGTTTTTAGATGTTTTTGTTATTATCAAACAGTCTACTTCTCGCCACCATACATGCACCCACAATACCTGCTTTTTGCTTTAGTTTAGATGTTTCTATTTTTGTGTCTCTATTTACTAGGCTTAGCGAGTACTTCTTTATAGAGCTTTTTATTGGCAGTAGCAAGAAACCTTCGGCTTGTGAAATTTGTCCACCAATAACCACTAATTCTGGATTAAATATATTGATAAGTCCAGCAATGTATTTACCTAGTATATAGCCTACATCTTCAATAATTTCTATGCACAATGGATCTTCTTTTGCAACTGCATCCATAATGTCAGTCAATGTAAGTTTCTTAAAATCTTTTACTTGCTCAGTCAGAATAGAGCTTTCACCATTATTTACTCGCTCAATCACCGTTCGGTGAATAGCCATGCCTGAAGCCTCGGTTTCTAAACATCCTTTTTTACCACAGTGACAAAGAATCTCATTGTCGAATATTGGGAAGTGACCAAACTCTCCAGAGAATCCCGATTTGCCATAGTATGGTTTTCCATCTATAATTATGCCAATGCCCAATCCCCAACCAACATTCACAAAAATAACATTTTTCTCGCCTTCCACTACCCCCGACATATACTCGCCCAATGCCATAGCACGTGTGTCATTGTCAATACCCACATTGAAGTTTAGCTTTTCTGTCAAAATCTCGGTAATAGGTTGCTCGCTAAAGTAGAAGCTACTATAGCTATGGCCCGATTCAGGATTTACGCGGCCCGATATATTGAGATTGATGTTAAAAAGACGTTCTTTGGGTACCTTCACATTATCTATATAGTTTTGAAGGTGTTTATGAAGAACATCAAAAGACTCGGGAGTATTTTCAAATTCAAATTTAATCCCCATTTGATAATCTACCATTTCGCCTTTAAAATTCATCAAAGCAATGTTTAAATGATGCCTGCTCATATCCGCACCTATAAAATAGATAGAGTCGGGTTTCAGTCCATATAAGATAGGATATCTCCCCCCTGAGGTCTGAACTTTACCATACTCCATTATTAATTCTTGCTCTTGAAGGTCGTTCACAAACTTAGTGATAGTAGGAATACTTAAATCCAACTCTTTAGACAATTCGGTAATAGTGTTATTACCTTCATTGATAAAGTGGTTGATAATATTCTTCTTTATCTGAACATTTTTCACGTTTTTGTCGTTTTTTAGAAAGAAGCTTTTAGCCATATCATTATGAATTGTGGAATGCATTAATTAAAAGAATGAGCTTATCATCGCAAAGTTAGTAAATAAATTATGTAAGAGCGTTTTCTTTTAAATATCTAAACCACTTAAATCTATTCTTAACATTAAATTGCTTTTGTCGAAAATAATGTTGTATATTTATCGCGAAATAATGTTTAACTCAGTAAAAATGTTAAAAGTATGAGTCTATTCTATTTAGTTCCTTTAGCATCAATAGTGGCTTTACTATTTGCCTATCATTTCTATAGAAGCATGATGAAAGAGAGTGAAGGCACCAGCCAGATGATAAAAATTGCACAACATGTGCGAGATGGTGCCATGTCGTATCTGAAACAGCAATATAAAGTTGTAACAGTTGTTTTTGTGATAATAGCTTTAGTATTTGCTGTGATGGCCTATTTTGGCCTTCAAAACAACTGGGTTCCATTTGCTTTCATATCGGGTGGGTTCTTTTCAGGTTTGGCTGGTTTCTTTGGTATGAAAACTGCAACCTATGCCTCTGCTCGTACTGCAAATGCAGCACGCCACTCTCTCAACAAAGGCTTACAACTAGCTTTTAGGTCGGGTGCTGTAATGGGTTTGGTGGTTGTAGGATTGGCATTGTTTGATATATCTGCATGGTATTTTATACTCGATTATTTTGTTAAAGATACCGCTCTTGCATCTCATAAGCTAATAATGATAACCACTACAATGCTCACATTTGGCATGGGAGCTTCTACACAGGCCCTTTTTGCACGTGTAGGTGGAGGTATTTACACAAAGGCAGCCGATGTAGGTGCCGATTTAGTTGGAAAGGTTGAAGCGGGTATTCCCGAAGACGATCCGCGCAATCCTGCAACTATTGCAGACAATGTGGGCGATAATGTGGGCGATGTAGCCGGAATGGGTGCCGACCTTTACGAATCGTATTGTGGTTCTATCTTAGCAACGGCAGCTCTTGGGGCATCTGCTTATGCTGCAAACCCTATTATGCAGAAAAACGCAGTGTTTGCACCCATGATTATTGCAGCAATAGGTGTATTTCTCTCCATACTAGGAATATATTTGGTGAGAACCAAAGACGATGCCGATATGAAACAGTTGATGAGTGCCCTTAATAGAGGAGTAATTACAAGTTCCTTCTTGGTTGCAATTGGCACATTTGGCATATTGTACTTATTAGGATTTCAAAACTGGGTAGGATTGTCTTTCTCCGTAATCTCTGGTTTGTTAGCGGGTATTGTTATAGGGCAGGGAACAGAATATTTTACTTCACACTCGTTCAATCCTACTCGAAAAATCGCTAAAAGCGGAATAACTGGCCCAGCTACTGTTATTATTTCCGGAATTGGCACAGGATTAATCTCCACTTTCATTCCAGTACTATCTGTTTGTTTAGCTATTATTTTTTCTTATTTGTTTGCCATAAATTTTGACATACAAAATTTAGTTAGTGGAACAAATCTAAGCCTCGGACTCTATGGAATAGGTATTGCGGCAGTAGGAATGCTTTCAACACTCGGAATTACATTAGCTACTGATGCTTACGGTCCTATTGCCGACAATGCAGGAGGTAATGCCGAGATGAGTGGCTTAGGGCCAGAGGTGAGACAGCGAACCGATGCACTTGACTCATTGGGTAACACAACAGCAGCTACCGGAAAAGGGTTTGCTATTGGCTCTGCTGCATTAACAGCACTTGCACTATTGGCCTCTTATATAGAAGAAATAAAGATTGGTTTGATGCGACTTGGTCATCAGGTACTTACATTTGCCGATGGGCAAACAATGAATACTGTTGATGCTGATTTTGCTAATTTTATGGATTACTATCAAGTAACACTCATGAACCCTAAAGTTATTGTAGGCGTTTTTATAGGTGCAATGATGGCTGCTGTGTTTTGTGGCTTGACTATGAATGCAGTAGGAAGAGCCGCACAGGAAATGGTGGAGGAAGTTCGCAGGCAGTTCAGAGAAATTAAAGGTATTCTAGATGGTACAGGAACCCCCGATTATGCACGATGTGTTGAAATATCTACAAAAAGTGCACAACGCGAAATGTTGCTACCCTCGCTACTAGCAATCATTACTCCTATTGCAGTGGGTCTTCTTTTAGGTGTTGCGGGTGTATTGGGGCTGTTAACTGGTGTGTTGGGTTCAGGCTTTGTTCTTGCCGTATTTATGGCAAATGCTGGTGGAGCCTGGGACAATGCCAAGAAATATGTAGAAATGGACAACTATGGTGGCAAAGGCAGCGAAACTCATAATGCTACTGTTGTAGGCGATACTGTGGGCGATCCTTTTAAAGATACTTCAGGACCTTCTCTCAATATCTTAATTAAATTGATGAGTATGGTATCTATTGTTATGGCTGGTCTTACTGTGTCGTGGAGCTTACTATAGGCTGATATCGTAAATAGTAAAAATGTAAGTGGTAGTGTTAGTCTCTCATAGACATTGACTCACCACTTATGTTTTTAGCTAGTATCTGACATATTTTCTAGAAAACTTTAAAATTTTAGATTAATTGGAGATTTCTATTGCTAAATTCTAGATAAGAATGTGTAAATTTGATGTCTATAAAAGCGAAAGATAAAATAAACTCTATAAAATAAATTTATTATGAATTTTTTGACAAACGACAAACTTACAATTGTAGGAGCTGCAGGTATGATTGGCTCAAACATGGCACAAACTGCTGCTATGATGCGTTTAACTCCTAACATTTGCTTATACGACCCATTTGCACTTGGCTTAGAAGGTGTAGCAGAAGAAATGGCTCATTGCGGTTTCGAAGGTGTTAACTTTACATTCACAACAAGTGTAGAAGAAGCATTTACAGGTACAAAATATATGATCTCTTCGGGTGGTGCACCACGTAAAGATGGTATGACACGCGAAGACCTTCTTAAAGGTAATGCAGAAATTGCTGCTCAACTAGGTAAAGACATCAAATCTTATTGTCCAGACCTAAAACACTTAACTGTTATTTTCAACCCAGCGGATATTACTGGTTTGGTAGCTTTAATACATGGTGGTTTGAAACCAACACAAGTAACTACATTGGCTGCACTAGATAGCACTCGTTTGCAAAACGAGTTGGCAAAACATTTAGGTGTAAAGCAAAGCGAAGTTACTAATACACGTACTTATGGTGGTCATGGCGAGCAAATGGCTGTTTTTGCATCAACTGCAAAAGTAAATGGCAAACCATTAACAGACATTATCGGCACCCCAGAATTAACAAACGAGGAGTGGGACGCTCTAAAAACAAGAGTAACCAAAGGTGGTGGCAATATCATCAAACTTCGCGGACGTTCATCATTTCAAAGCCCTTCTTATGTATCAGTTGAAATGATACGTGCAGCAATGGGTGGCGATTCTTTCCGTTGGCCTTCAGGTTGCTATGTAAACACTGGCGACTACAACCACATTATGATGGCAATGGAAACATCTATCACTAAAGATGGTGTAACATATGCTCCAGTAAAAGGAACAGAAGAAGAAGTACAAGCTTTGACAGATAGCTACAACCACTTAACAAAACTACGCGACGAGGTTATCGAAATGGGTATACTTCCAGCAGTTGACCAGTGGCACACTGTTAATGAGAACTTGAAATAATCTATTGCTAGAATAGAAACTATATTATATAAAAAGGATGTCCAAATGTGGGCATCCTTTTTTTGTATTTGGGCTATATGTTAGTTTGTCAATCGGTAGAATATGCCTTTACAATCCTATCAACTTTTTCTTTTCTTTTCCGTGCTTTATAGTTTTGTATTGCACGTACTGGGTCAAAATCGGCACCGCTTGTTCTGGCTGGAATTGTCTTATATATTTCGGAATTTGTAACAAGCGGATTTATATTAACTTCATTATATTTCATCTTTTCGATATTTATAAATCGGTCAAGTCTTGTAGGTAGTCTTGTTGTGGGGGAAACCTTTAGCACCTCTTGGTTCTTTTGCGCATCTAGCGTATATGGTTGGTATATTTGTTCAGAGTGTTTCAAGTCCGAGTTTTGAAGCGTTTGTCGAAGTTGCTTTTTAAATTCACCTCTCATATCTTGAGCTTTAGTAGTAGAAACTATTGAAATGAATAGTATAGATAAACAAAGAATATATGTGCTACGATCTTTTTTTACGTTCATTATTCAGCTTCTTTTGCAGTGTAACTCATCAATTGTAGATTAGACTGTGAGCGATAAAGATAGTAATATGTTGTATACATGCTTCATAAAGTAGTTGAATATGCTTTTGTGTAAACAAACTTTATTATTTCATTTATCAAGATTGATTTAAATGCCAATATCGAATTATCTAAATTACCATTAAAATATTTTTTCCTTTTGTAAAGGCTCATTACAATGCAGTCTGAACGTAAGAGTGTTATGTTGTCACGCTTTTTTGTCTGCGTAAATGCTGTTTAAATGATTAATTACCTATTGCTAAATATAAATCTTTACAACTTATTTTGTTGTTATATAAGGAGTTTTTGTATATTTGATTTATGTAAAAGTGTTTCCTTGCATTAACTATTTATCACTCAAGTGGAACATTCTGTGGTTTTAAAGTATGTAGTTATATTTTCTATGTAATATACAAAGTGCAACATTATCAAATATCAATAATATGAAAAAGCCTTTTTATCTATTCCGCTATGTTAGTCTAACAGCAGTTGTTTGTTCACTTATAGGCTCTTTGTTGCTTTTCTTTATTGGTGCTTGGAAAACCTATAGCGCAATTAAAATAATGTTCTTTGATTATTTGCCAAAAGGTGACGAATCAATTCATTTTACCGATAATGCAACAATATATATGATGAAAGCACTAGATGCATTTTTAATAGCTCTGGCTCTTTTTATTTTTGCTTATGGTGTTTACACGCTTTTTATTTCTAATAAAAGTAATGCCGATGACAATGGTGTATTGAAATGGATACATATCCCTAATATTGGACATCTAAAAAACATACTTGCAGAACTCATAATTATTATTCTATTTGTTCTTTTTCTTGAACTCATCATCGAGAATGTGCATGATTTGAAGTGGAGTTTTTTGATAATACCCGTTTCTGTTCTTTTGTTAGGTTTCGGCTTAAAAATACTACGCTTAGATAAAGAGGATCATTAAGAAGCTATTGATAAGCTGTCTTTTTTGAGATACCTGTTCTTGAATATTCATAAGTGTGCACGCTTAATTTGCAAATACTATATTCCCCTTTCAAACTATAAAGCATTCTTTTAAAATAGAATGTAGCCTCTTTTTGATGAATAATTCTACACTTTTCACAAATAATTATTTGTCTCTCACAATACTAATACTCTAAAACGATCAAGTTTATTCTTTCGAATAGGGTCCTGTCACTATTTCCTTAACGATAGTTGGCTCTCCCAAGGTTGTTTTCATAATCACTTTGCTTTTTCAGTGCTTTATACATCAAATTTGTCCTTCAAGTGTTGAAAAACAAATTCCCCGTGGGGAATTGAAGTGTCAACTCACTAAAATCTGTTTCCCCGTAGGGAAAATGTTTAAAAAAAGATTTTCGTGGATTTCTTTGTTGAAGATTTGAAATTTATGAGATAAATGGACGAAAAACCTTCGTAGGTTGAAATTTTATGTGATGAATGTGCAACTTTCTTTCGTGGTTAGGAGTTTTATGAGATAAGTGAACAATCTTTTGTAGTAGATTTAATTTATATGAGAACAATCTTTAGTTTTATGCTGTAGATTCAAGTTTTATCTGTTGTTTGTCAAATTCCCCGTGGGGAATCGAATTTTCAACTCTTTTCAAGATTTCCAACGTGGGAGAAATGTTTTGAAAAGTTTCTAAAGGTTTTTGCATGTAGTAAAACTTGTAAAAATGGAGCTTGAAAACAAAAAACCGCCCCTCTTTATTTTAAAAGAGAGCGGTTCGTTATTAATATATTATCTTCCCTTTAAAGAGAAGAGCATTGCATTCTTATAGGTTATGCTCAGAAAGATATCTCTCAGCATCCATTGCTGCACGACAACCTGTTCCGGCCGATGTAATGGCTTGACGGTATAAAGAGTCGGCAACGTCACCAGCAGCATACACCCCTTCAACAGAAGTGAATGTGGTTGGGAATTTAGTATTTATATATCCTTCTTTGTCCATATCTAGTTGGCCTTCGAAGATTTCTGTGTTGGGTGTATGACCAATAGCCAAGAAGAAACCATCAATTTTGATGTCTACTTTCTCTTCATCTTCTTCGCCCATACGTTTTACTAAGTGTGCACCTTCAACACCATTGTCTCCAAATAGTCCTAAAGTGTTGTGCTCAAATAATATTTCAATTTTCGGGTTGTTCTTTACACGATCTTGCATAATTTGAGAAGCTCTTAAATAGTCTTTTCTCACAATCATATACACTTTCGATGCTAAGCCCGACAAATAAGTTGCCTCCTCGCAAGCAGTGTCTCCACCACCAACTACTGCAACAGCTTTGTTTCTGTAGAAAAAAACATCGCAAGTTGCACAAGCCGATACTCCCATGCCTGCATAGTTTGTTTCGTCGGGTATACCTAAGTATTTTGCAGTAGCTCCGGTGCTAATAATTACTGTGTCGGCTTCTACTACCTCATCATTGTCGATAGTAACTTTTTTTGGACTAGTAGAAAAGTCAACTGCAGTTACTCTTCCTCTTATTACCTCAGTACCATATCTTTCGGCTTGCTTTTTAAAATCATCCATCATTTCTGTACCTGTTATTCCTTCAGGATATCCTGGATAATTTTCAACCTCTGTAGTAGTAGTTAACTGTCCACCTGGTTGCATTCCTTCGTATAATACTGGACTTAAATTGGCGCGAGCGGCATAAATAGCGGCTGTATAGCCAGCGGGGCCCGATCCTATGATCAGACATCTAGTTCTTTTAGTCATAAGTTGTTGTATGTTTTATAAAAGCCGTTTCGTTGTGTAGCGAAAGAGGCTTCTGTTTATTTTATGCAAAGATACATTGAAAAATGATACTTTGAAAACAGTATCATTTTTATCTATGATCAGGTTGATAGAGTTGATTATCTTAAGTCTATGATTTCTACTCCAGGGTGATTGTTCTTGTTAAATTTGAACAAATCGTTTGTATATTTATTGTTGCTATTGTAATTAGAAATGGTGAGTTTGTTCTTGTTGCCATCTCTTGTGGTGAACCTCACCATTACTACACTATTGGTTTTTTTGTCGATAGCAATAGTCAAACGTTCAAAATCTTGCCTTTTATTAATGGGTGTCATCTCTATCTCTGTTGTCGCATTTCCGTTGAAGGTGCGTGTAGTAGGACTCTTGAGAGTGTAGTTGGTTTTATACATGTTGAGTAGGCCCAAGGGACTTATACTAACTAAATCTTCGGCAGCAGGACTACTTATATTTACCTCATTGGCATCTTTTAGCAATACCCATTGGGTAGTGCCGTCAAACCATGTGGTAGAGTAGGGCATGTCTAATTTAAACTTGTTTCTTTTTATAAAAGCAACTCCTTCTTGGGGTTCGAAATTACCTCCATCGGGACTATCGGGAGCAAGCACGAAAGAGAGCTTCACACCCTCTGATTGCTCAAAGAGTTGACTTGCTTTGTCTAATATTGCTTTTGATTCTGCAGAGCTTTGGGCATATAGTGTTGCAGAAAAAAACAAAATAGATAGTGAAAATATTATTGAACGCATTGTTTTCATTGTTTTGTCTGTTTATGTTGTTGTTGCCTTTTGGACAAGAATGGCTGTGTAAGGTTTAACTTATTTGCTTCGCAACACACCCTTATGAAATATGATTTTTAATTTCATAGGACAGGCCAATTCATAAATCAGCAAAAAACAGTAGGGATATAGTTGCGAGTAGAGATGTTTAAACATCAGAATTCAATATTTTCTCCAACGAATACTCATCAGTAATATACACATCTCGTGGCTTGCTCCCTACTTGAGGTCCAACAATTCCAGATGCTTCAAGGGTATCCATTATGCGTCCTGCTCTGTTGTACCCAATAGAAAACTTGCGTTGTATGAGAGATGTAGAGCCTTGTTGGTGCACTACAATCAGTCGGGCAGCTTCTTCAAACAGTGCATCTCGTTCATTCACGTCAACAGAGGCTGAGCTTTTTTCACTCTCAACCACATATTCGGGTAGTTGGAAAGCAGACTCGTAACCCCTTTGTTTACCAATGTATTGGGCTATTCCTTCCACTTCGGGAGTATCTACAAAGGCACACTGAATGCGCACTAAGTCGCTACCTTGCGAAAACAACATATCGCCACGACCAATCAATTGGTTGGCACCGCCCATATCCAATATGGTGCGCGAGTCTATATTAGAAGTTACCCTAAATGCCATTCGCGCAGGGAAGTTTGCTTTTATTGTACCAGTAATAATATTTGTGGTAGGTCGCTGTGTGGCAATAACCATGTGCATTCCTACAGCCCTTGCTTTTTGTGCAATACGTGCAATGGGCATTTCTATCTCTTTTCCGGCAGTCATAATAAGGTCGCCATACTCATCAATTACCACTACAATAAATGGGAGGTATCTGTGTCCTTTATTGGGGTTGAGGCGTCGCTTCACAAATTTGTTGTTGTACTCCTTTATGTTTCTCACATGTGCTTTCATCAACAACTCATACCTGTCGTCCATCTCTTTGGTAAGCGAGTTGAGAGTTTGTGTTACTTGTGTTACATCGGTAATAATTGCTTTTTCAGAATCGGGAAGCTTAGCTAAATAATGTTTCTCGATAGTTGAATATATATTAAACTCCACCATTTTTGGGTCAATCAACACCATCTTCATCTCCGATGGATGTTTTTTGTAGAGTAGCGATGTAATGATTGCGTTTAGTCCCACTGATTTTCCTTGTCCTGTTGCTCCAGCTACCAAAAGATGAGGCATTTTACACAAGTCGAACATAAAAATCTCGTTGGTAATGGTTCTACCCAATGCCACAGGCAAATCATAGTCGCACTCTTTAAATCGTTTAGAGGCAATAACCGATTGCATAGAAACAATCTGTGGGTTTTTGTTGGGAACCTCTATCCCAATTGTTCCTTTACCAGGCATGGGTGCAATAATACGTATGCCTAAAGCCGAAAGGCTAAGAGCAATATCGTCTTCGAGGTTGCGAATGCGCGAGATACGCACCCCCGCTTGGGGTATTATTTCGTAGAGTGTAAGTGTAGGGCCCACTGTAGCTTTTATAGATGTTATTTCAACGCCATAGTTTTTGAGTGTGCGAATAATCTTGTCTTTGTTTTCGTTTTGCTCCTTCATGTCCACCTCTTTGTTGCCTACATCATAGGTTTTAAGCAAATCCATGGATGGGAATGAAAAAGCAGATAGGTCTTTCTTTGGGTCAAAGTCCTCAAGTATTTCGCCAGTTTCCTCATCCACAAGTTCTCCTTTTTCTGTAACAGAAGTGGTTGGCGCTGTAGTTTTACCTTCTTCGTTTGGTAGCATCTCTTCCTCTTTGGGTACAATTACTTCAAACTCTTTGTCCTCCTCATCAGGTGAACTACTCTCTAGCGATGGTTTTTTGTGCAGGGTAATCTTTCTGGAAATAGGAGTTGCTTCATCGTCTTTAACCTCATTTTCAATCTCATCTTCTTCATAATTGCTCTCTTTACTCTTTTTCTTACGCGAAAGAAAGCTAAACGATTTACTTATTGCGCTGGCTATTTTGCCTTTTTCTTTTTTAGGAGAATCTTCAAAGGGAAGTTCTGTGTCGTCTTCGTCGCTTTCTGCACCATTGCTATTCATGCGATCAATTCCTTTAGACAGGGTGTCTTGAATTGTTAACATCGACGATTTCTTGAAAAGCACTATTAAGATGATCGCAAAAAGCACAATCAACAAAACAATACCAATCCTACCAATGCTGTTTTCGAGAATGTTTTCTATTCCTTCGCCATGCACACCTCCCCATCTAATAAAGCTTAGTGGCCATAGTTTGTTTATGAAAGCAGCCGAGATAGAACCGAATATAATGGCAAGAGCAGTAAAAATAAAAGATTTAGATAGAGAACCCTTCCATACTTTCATCCACTTAAGGCCCATAAGTATTACAAATACAGGAATAAGGATAGAAAATATGCCAAACCCATTGTTTATCATTTTTTGTGCAATAAATGCACCCCCCGTACTTGTCCAGTTAGCTACAGAGATTTCCTTGTCATTTACAAGTTCAAAGAAAGTCTTGTTGGTAACTTTGCTGAAATCTGCTTCTCCTGTAAATAGGAAAGAAGTCATACTTAGAAAGACAAACAAACCAATGAAAGCCACAACAACTCCGGCCAAGAAATGGGTACGTTCACTTTTTAGGAAACCCATGAAAGAATCTTTCTTGGGCTTGTTTTGTTTGGTTGCTCTTTTTTTATTTACTGTTCTCTTCTTTTTTGCCATATCTAGAATGCCTCAATCTGCTTAAAGCATATATTTAATTCGCTGTTTATAATATTATTGTGCTATACTATTACAAAAATAATAAAAACTATGGTAGTAAACCGGGAATAGCTCATCCTTTTTTAAAAAGGAACAGATTCATTGCACAATAAGTGTACAATGAATCTGTTTTCGAAGGATTCTTAAAAATGTTGACTAAAAACTTATTTGTCTTTTTTGCTCACAAGGTATATTCCGCCTACCAATGCCACAACACCCAAAGCCAATTCAATATATCCGGTTTCTTTACCGCCTTTGTCTTCGGCACTTAGTTCTATGCCCAGTACTTCTACAGAGTTGGCACTCTTCTGCACTTGATTTACACCTAAATACCCAAGAAATAGGGCAGCTACAATAAGTATTATTCCGATTATCTTTTTCATAAAAGTTAAGTTTAAAATGTTATTAATTTTTGAATGTAATTATTATCATCACCCACCTGTGGGCTTGTTTGATGAATTATCTATCTCTTGTTTGTTTCTATTGTTAATGGGGCCATCTTCTTGAATTTCAATAGTACGGGTCGACACTGCATACTCATCGGGATATATCTTGCCACCCAACTCGTTTGCCCAAGCTTTGGTAAACTCTGCGCCAATATAAACGATGGTGGCCGAATAGTACACCCATATTAAAAGTAAAAGTACTGATGCTGCAGCACCATACAATGAAGTGATTTTGCTTGTACTCAAATAAATGGATATTGCATACTGCCCCACGAGGAAGAGAATTGTTGTAACAACGGCTCCAATCATTACATCTCTAAATTTTATCTTTGCATCGGGTAGTACTTTAAATATTAATAGGAATATTGAGGTAGTAACAGCAATATTTAAAATTATGCCTATCACTTTAAAAAGTACTACTGTTACATCTGGTAAATATGTCATTAATCTTTGGTTGAGTAAACCAATGATAGAGCTAGTACTCATAGTAACTAAAAGTATAAAGCCTAAAGCAATAATGACTGAAAATGAAAGTAGCCTGTTTTTGATTAGTTTTAGCCACCCCTTTTTTGGTTTTGGTTTGATGCCCCAAATAGTGTTGAGGGACTCTTGAATAGAGGTGAATATGGTGGTGGCGCTAAACAAAATAACACCAATGCCAATTATTGTAGATAAGGTGGAAGTATTGGCTATTTGAGCATTGTGAACCACATCTTGTAGAGTTGTAGCAACATCGGCTCCTAAAAACATTCTTAACTCACCAAATAGTTCCCCTTCTAAGTCTTGCGTAAAGAAAGAACCAATTGTTATTATAACCAATATGAATGGAGCAAACGAAAAGATGGTAGCATATGATAGTGCAGCACTCAAACGAGTAATTTTGTCATCGCTAAATCCTTGGGCAGTTTTTTTAAGAATAGTCCAAACTGATTTCAGGGTTATTTTCTTCTTATGTTTATTGATACTCTTGACCATATAAAAGGATAAAGTGTTTCTATAAACTTATTAACACTGTAAAACCTGATTTTGTTTTATCTATGAGAGATTTATATCAATGATAATTGTCTCATTTGCTTTTTCTTATAAAAGAACTCATTTATACGATGTGTGGTTAGTGATGGATATAGATAATGCACCAATATTTCACACTGTGATTTTATCAGCACTTTCGATTATATCCTTTTATTCTGGAAAGTTTCTGGCAAGTGTTTTATTCTAAGATAGACTCTATTCTTTTGGCAATTTTAAAACCTTGGTTTTCTTCCGAACTAAGCAATTCATCATGGTGAAAAGCTCCGTTTACTTCTCGTTCATACAATTCATCATGGTGAAAAGCTCCGTTCACTTCTCATTCATGCAATTCACCAGGATGAAAAGCTCCGTTGACTTCTCGTTCATACAATTCACCATGATGAAAAGCTCGGTTGACTTCTCATTCATGCAATTCATCATGATGAAAAGCTCCGTTGACTTCTCGTTCATACAATTCATCATGATGAAAAGCTCCGTTGACTTCTCATTCATGCAATTCACCATGATGAAAAGCTC
>SMER01000117.1_pt1 | contig 16612 bp, 13 predicted proteins | sample 2456411 | NCBI WGS metagenome assembly SMER01 (sample SAMN10132597, study PRJNA489261) | soil metagenome | isolation source: day1 antibiotic-silt loam soil ammended with raw manure from dairy cow... | place: USA | collected 2015-05-01 | reverse complement strand
GTATAGTCCTAGATGATCTGAAAGGTCAATTCCTCTTTGCATAAGAACCATTTGAGCCAACCATACAATAATATTGATGATTAGTATATTCTTACATACTTTTGGAATTCCGCTTAAAAAACTCGTTCGAGCTTGTTGCATTCTTTATTATCTTTTCTGTGTTTAGTATAGCAAAAATACAGTTTTTTTCTGTCAAACACCTCGTTATAGGCTATTATTGGGTTTTTTTTTGAGTTTCGGGATAGTTTTTCACTTATTTCTTGATTGTTGTTGATTTATAATCTATATTTGACATTCGAATAAGGCTAAGCCTTAGTGTTATATGTTTAATTTATTATCATTTTCTTATGAATAAATCAGAATTAGTAAGTGCAGTAGCTCAAAAATCAGGTTTGAGTAAAGTTGATTCAAAAAAAGCATTAGATGCAGTTTTAGAATCAATAGGTGAAGAATTGAAGAATGACGGTAAAGTTGTTCTAGTAGGTTTCGGTACATTCTCGGTAAACGAGAGAAGTGCACGTAAAGGTATTAATCCTCGCACAAAAGAGCCGATTGACATTCCTGCAAAAAAAGTAGTTAAATTTAAAGCTGGTTCGCAATTGAGCGCTTTAGACTAGATACTTTTTAAGACACATAATTAAAGGGGCAAATGTAATGTTTGTTCCTTTTTTTTGCGCATTACTTAAAAAGTTGTTTTAATGTTTCTCGTTTCAAAATAATAATAAATCCAAATCTACGGCAGACCCACTTTCGGCTACGATCGAAACCAACAAAACCTCAGCAGACCCACTTTCGGCTACGACCGAAACCAATAAAACCTCGGCTAACCTGCTTTCGGCTGAGACCCAAACCAACAAAACTTCGGAAGAATCGCTTTTGGTTGCAATTAAAAACTTCTTAGCCCTGTCTTTATCAAACATACCCTAAGTTTAGAAGAGGTCTACTCAAATAAGTTTATCAAACTTATCGGAGTGTTTAATTGATTTTTCTTTATTTCACTAAATTGTGAATCTAATATATAATGATTTAATTATCTATTGTGCTTTTATATTAAATCTGAAAATCTGAATATCTATTAAAGCACGATGATAAGGTGAAAAACGCAAACGTGCATCGTCAGTTTTTTTATTATCTTTGCACTTCGCTTTTCATAAAAGAGTGTAGTGCAAGGTTTCTGCTTGCGATAGACTGAGTATTAAACATTTCAAAAATATATTTTATAGATGATTAAAAAAAGCCGTTTTGCTAAAGTATTAGACACCATAGAAGTAGTTGGGAATAGATTGCCACATCCCGCTACACTCTTTTTGATGATGGCAGTATTAGTAGCCCTTCTATCTTGGTGGGCATCAGCTGTAGGCCTTGCAGCTACACATCCCGCTACAGGAGAAGTTATTGCAGTGAAAAATCTTTTAAGTGCCGATGGACTTCGTTGGATATATACAAATGTAGAAAGCAACTTTGTTAACTTTCCGCCACTAGGATTAGTCTTAGTTATTATGATAGGTATTGGTGTTGCCGAAGGTTCTGGTCTTTTTACTGTGCTTGTGCGTCAATTAGTACTTGGTGCTCCTCCAAAATTAATAACCGCTGCAATTATAACTGCAGGTATCTTCTCACATCTTGCATCAGAAGTTGGATATGTTATCTTAATACCTTTAGGGGCAATGATTTTTCATGCACTCGGACGACATCCTATGGCAGGTTTTGCTGCAGCGTTTGCAGGAGTAAGTGCAGGCTTTGGGTCTAACTTTCTAATTGGTTCAGTCGACCCTATACTTGCGGGCCTTTCTACCTCTGCAGCTCAAATAATAGACCCCTCAATGAATATCAACCCAATGGTCAACTACTACTTTATGGTAGCAAGTGCTATAATGGTTATATTTGTTGGTACTTGGATTACAGAGAAAATTGTTGAGCCAAGGCTTGGCACATACAGTGGTAAGGAGAAGCCACTAGCTATTGAGCAAATTACTCCACTAGAGAAAAAGGGACTTAAATGGGCAGGCATTGGCACACTTATTTTTGTTGCTCTTATGGCATGGACAATTATCCCAGAGAACGGTCTGCTTAGAGACCCAGTAACAGGTAGTATATTACAATCGCCCTTCTTTTCGGGTATTGTAGTAGGGCTTTTATTACTCTTTTTTGTTCCAGGAATTATATATGGAATAATAGTGAAAACCATTAAAAATGATAAGGATGTAATAAATCATATGTCAAACTCAATGAAGGGGATGGGTGGCTATATTGTTTTAGTGTTCTTTGCAGCGCAATTTATCTACTGGTTCAACTATTCAAACCTTGGTTTGGTTGTAGCAATAGATGGAGCCGAATTTCTGAGTCATATTGGTTTTACTGGTATCCCCCTTATTCTTACCTTCTTGCTTCTCTCAGCTTTTTTGAATATGTTTATGGGAAGCGCCTCTGCAAAGTGGGCTATTATGGCTCCTGTTTTTGTGCCAATGTTTATGATACTAGGTTATCATCCAGGTCTTACGCAGGCAGCTTTTCGAATAGGAGATTCGGTAACAAATGTAATTACTCCTATGATGAGTTACTTTGCATTAATAGTTACCTATGCACAAAATTATGATGAGAAAAACGGCATTGGAACAATTATTTCACTCATGATTCCTTATACTGTAGTGTTTATGCTAGTATGGGCGGTTATGATGACTATATGGATGCTACTTGGAATACCTGTGGGTGTTGATGGGCCAATTCACTTACCTGCATTCTAAATTGCTATAGTAGTTTGGGTTGCTTCCTATGTGTACAGCTTATCAGAATGCCGTTGCAAAACAATATGAGTTTTTGCAACGGCATTCTTATTATATAGCAAATATGGGATTAATTGCAAAACCATGTGTTTTAATTAGCACTTATATGCCATTTGACATATGCGTGTTGAATTATTACAAATACTATAAAAAAAAATAGACCAACTCGGCCGAGCTGATCTATTTTTCCCTTTTGGTTAATTATTGGTTACTAGACTAAGGTAAAAAAGATTGTTTTAGGTTATCGATGCAAAGATATACTTCCTGAGTGTATTGGCCAAATTTATAAACATGTTGTATAATAGTGTTATATAACATTATTTGTTAGATATCTACTTCGTAGTGTATTCTGATATATTTGAATTTGGTTTGTTGCCTTGTAGTCTCTTCATGTTGCTTGAGTATATTTCTTACCTGAGCAACAGGATAACCCATCTCCATTTTCAATAATATTTCTCTTATGTAGTATTGTTGTACCCTGCCCACTGCAGGTATTGCAGGCCCTAGCACGCGCTCTTCTAATGTTCTTTTTAGTAGCATGGCAAGATAGTCGGCAGCTTGTGCTACATTGTTCTCATATTTGTAGCGCAGTTTAATTACTATTAAACGATAATAGGGGGGATACTTAAACATACTTCTTTCTGCTAGTTGTGCCTTGAAGAAATTGATGAAGTCGTTGTTTTTTATATAATCAAAAATAGGTTGGTTAGGGTTTGAGGTCTGAACTACTACAGTTCCTGCCTCACCTTTTCTGCCCGAACGGCCACTTGCTTGCGTTATCATCTGAAAACCATCTTCGTGAGAGCGAAAGTTGGGGAAGTTTAGTAAGCTATCGGCTTGTATAATTCCTACTACACGCACATTGTCGAAGTCTAATCCTTTTGAAACCATTTTGGTTCCTACCAATATTTGCGATTTTCCGTGAGAGAAGTCGTTTAATATCTGCTCATACGATGTTGCTCCACGAGTAGTATCTGTATCCATTCGTGCTACTACGGCTTCTGGGAAGAGTGTGCTCACCTCTTCGGCCAGCTGTTCCGTTCCGCTCCCTAAGTGCTGCAGGGTGCCTTCTTTACACTCTGGGCACTCGCTAGGCACAGGATAAGAGGCATCGCAATAATGACATTTTAATCTGTTTTGATATTTGTGATAGGTGAGTGTTACATCGCAATCTTCACATTTTGGCGTATAGTCACAGCTATTGCATTCTAAGATTGGGGCAAAGCCTCTTCTGTTTCTGAATAAGATAACCTGTTGCTTGTTGGCCAAAGCTTCTTGCATCTGCTCCATTAATAGAGGCGATAGGAGCGATTTCATTACTTTTCTGCGTCGCAGGTCTTTGGTGTCAACCAGCGTTATTGTAGGCAATGCCATGTTCTCATACCGTTCGGTAAGACTTACCAATCCATATTTACCCGACAAGGCATTGTAATACGACTCTATAGCTGGGGTTGCCGAACCTAACAATGTTTTAGCCTTTTGGAAGTGTGCATACATAATGGCTGTATTTTTGCCATGATAACGAGGCGATGGATCGGTTTGTCGGTAGCTTTGGTCGTGCTCTTCATCTATCACAATCAATCCCAGATTATCGAAAGGCATAAATATGGAGGAACGAACTCCTATAATAATTTTATAAGGGTTGTCTGATATCATTTTAAGCCATATCTCCGCTCTTACATTGTCGTTTATTTTGGAATGATAGATTGCCAGGTCGTTGCCAAACGCTACTTGCAGCCGGTTTGTAAGTTGTGTAGTAAGTGCTATTTCGGGAAGAAGGTACAGAACTTGTTGGCCCTTCTCTATAGCATCTTTCATTAATTGTATATAGACTTCAGTTTTACCCGAAGAGGTTATTCCATGTAGCAAACAGACATCTTTCTCTTCGAAAACCTTTTTCACTTCTTCATATGCCTCTTGTTGATGAGGTGTAAGCTCTTTTGCATAGTCAATCCTAAGGTCTTGCTTGTTAAGCCACGAAGCAGATACTTCAAACTGCTCTAGTACTTCTTTTGTGAGTACGGCAGATAATATAGGAGCTGTAAAAGTGCCATCAGCTAACAGCTCTTTTCTACTAATAGATGTTGTATTGTGCTCCTTTAAATAACCCACCACAAAGTTGTACAAATCTAATTGTTTTTTTGCTCGCTTTAGCACCTCTTCGGCTGTAGATTTGTTGAAGTGTGGATGTATTCTAATATGATTCTCTCTTTTTTCTTTGTACTTTGTATTGATTGTTTGGCTAACAGTTAAAACCTTTTTAGCCGATAGAGCATTGAGGTGATAATGAATGTTCTTATTATTCAACTCACTTGATAGCTCTGATATTTGTTGAGGTCTTTTACTCTCTTGTAGATAGCCAACTATTTCTGTCTCTATAGATGTTAGTTGTGCTACAATGTCTTGATAGTTGGGTGATAGTGATACATATGCTTTGCTTTCAAGTTTCAATTGTGCGGGTAGTGCTGCATTGTATACATCGCCCATAGGCGCCATATAATAAAAAGAAATCCACTGCCACAGCTTAAGTTGGTGTTGATTCACAATTGGATTGGAATCGAGCTGTGAGTGAATTTCTTTTAATGCTACATGCTCGGGTCTGTTTTTATGAATCCTTAAAACAATAGCAGTGTAGAACTTGCTTTTGCCAAACGGAACTATTACTCTGTGACCTATTTGAATAGTGTTTTCTAGTTCTTTAGGAACTTCATAAGTATAGCTATCTGCAAGGGCTAACGGCAGGATTACATCGGCAAATAATGACATTTTTCTATAAATAAAAAGCAATTCCTACTGACCAAGTTCCTTTTTTATCGTTGAGGGCTTCTCCCCACTCAGGTTTGTTGATTGAATAGTTGTCGGTAAGGTTTATTCCATAGTTAATTCCTACAGCAAATTTGCTAAAAAGCTCCGCTCCTACACCTAGATTAACTCCTGCTTCAAAAGACTTTGATTCGATTTCATCTTGTACATCTGCAAACTTAATTTTACCACCGTCCACATGAATTTTCGCATAAGGTCCACCTGCAACATAAATCTTTACCGGTGCAATCAATCCAAACTTATATTTAAGATTCAAAGGAATATCAATATAATGGTTGGTAACTTCAATTGTTTCATTGTTATCTATGTTTCTTACATCCATTCTGTCATTGTTATATAATACAGATGCTTCTACTCCAAAGTTTAATCCGGGTAGCATAACTTCTAATGTGGGGCCAAGTCTAAATGTATTTAGGTAATCAACTTCTAGTTTGTTGTCGGTAAGTTTAGGGTTATTTAAACCAACTTCACCTCTTAAACCAAATTTAATCTGAGAATAACCTGTGGTTGCAATCGTGCTAAATGCTACGATTAATGCTACTACTAAAAAATTGTTCTTTTTCATATCAATTCTGTTTTTTGTTAAACATAGGTAGACCTTTAATCTATATAAAAACAAATGTAGTAGTTAATGTTTCAGGATATCCGATTTTAACTAAAATAATTATTAAAATTTGGTCAGCTCAAATACATATCTAGTCTTTATTTGCAGTTTAATTTCTTAAAAGTAAGATATGCATGCATAGATATACCTCAGGCTGTTTCATCACTAAAGATAATCATTGAGTTCTTTAATAACAAATTCTTTATTTAAGTTATTAAGCAATATCTTTAATAAAGATAGAGTTAATACTGTACGGATGTTTCGCACTAACCCTGATGAAATTTATTTAACGCACACCAACTAAAATCTTATTTTCCACCAATAACCAATAACTTTTTCATCTTGTTCTTACAATATTTAAACAAATACACCCAATTACAAACAACCAAAAGAGAAAATCTATTTATTCCAACTATTAGATGAACGTGTAAATGAAGAAAATAATATATTTCGGCATAAACATGTACTATTGAATGAATGGATGATAATAACAAGACATAGAGGTGTATAGAAAAATGAAGAGTGAGTTTATTAAAGGAGAAAAATACGCAAATTTGAATTCAGAGTGACTCACTATTCCTGTAAATTGAATTTATTTGTTATTTGAGTGACCCCGATTTTTAAAAAGCGTGGATTTTAGTCGAACAAGTTACTAATATGCTATTTCTCGTGGTATTTACAGCTTAAATATATCAGTTTCGAGGTTTATCTATATATAGTTGAAACTAGTGGAGATAAAAGCTTGTTTTAAACTAAAATAATTAGTTGAAATATGATCAATTGGAGGTTTATTTTAAATTCTGAGGGAAGTTAGTTATCCATGAATGAAAGAATGTAAAATTATTTACTGAGTGAGTGACACCTAATTAATATAGAATGAATTTACAGGAATTAGTGGTGACTCCGAATCGCAATAGAATGTGATTATAGAAGAATGGTGTTACTCGGATTTTATAATACCTTGTGTGTTTTAACTCGAACGTGATTTATATTTGCTTTATAAGCAGATAGTTGATGCAGATGTAGATTTTCAATTATCGTATGTTTGTTTCTAAACAGAAGAGAAAACAGCACATTAATTTAACTTTTGAAAAGTGCTGTTCATGAATTTCTTCAACCAATTCCTAATAGCATACATTTACACAAGGGCTAATGAACATAAAATGGTGCGTTTTACTACTCATTTTACATAGAATGAAACGCATAAAAAAAACGGCACCAATCAATTAATTGATTGGTGCCGTAATTATAGAGTTTTATCTCTTTTGATTGTTCTTGTTAAAGACTAGTCTCTAATCTTTGCGTTCAAGAACTCATAGTTCATGCGAGCAATATTGGTAATTGAAATGTTTTTTGGACACTCCACTTCACATGCACCAGTATTGGTACAGTTACCAAATCCGAGTTCATCCATTTTACCAACCATCGATTTAGCTCTCTTCATAGCCTCGGCTCTTCCTTGTGGAAGTAGGGCTAGTTGAGTTACTTTTGCTGAAACAAATAATGCCGCCGATCCGTTTTTACAGGCTGCTACACAAGCACCACATCCAATACAAGCTGCTGCGTCCATTGCCGCCTCAGAGTTGTGTCTTGGAATTGGTATTGAGTTGGCATCGGGCGTTCCTCCGGTGTTTACCGATACGTATCCACCAGCCTGCATAATCTTGTCGAAAGCAGTGCGATCTACCATCAAGTCTTTTATTACAGGAAATCCTGCCGAGCGCCATGGTTCGATAGTGATAGTATCACCTTCGTTGAATTTACGCATGTGTAATTGACAAGTAGTAATGTCCTCGTCTGGTCCGTGTGGGTATCCATCGATGTAGAGACTACAGATTCCGCAAATACCTTCACGACAGTCGTGATCGAAAACTACAGGTTCCTTGCCTTCGTAGATAAGCTGATTATTAAGAATATCCATCATCTCAAGGAACGAGTTGCCTTGAGAAATGTTTTTTAGTGCATGTGTTTCGAAAAAGCCTTTATCTTTTGGACCTTTTTGACGCCATACTTTAACTTTAATGTTTATATCTATATCCATGATTATTTATTTTTTTACGATTTGTAGTTTCGTTGTTCGCGAACGATGAATTCATATTCTAGTGGTTCTTTATACATAACAGGCTCTTTGTCCTCGCCCATATATTCCCAACAAGAAACATATGCAAACTCATCGTCATGACGTAGGGCTTCACCTTCTTCAGTTTGGTGTTCCAATCTAAAGTGTCCACCACATGATTCTTCTCTGTCTAAAGCATCGCGTGCCATTAACTGACCTATTTCAAGATAATCAGCCAGGCGTAAAGCTTTTTCTAATTCTTGGTTTGTTGTATCTGCAACTCCTGGAATGCGAACATTAGACCAGAATTCTTTTTTCAAAGCTGTAATTTCTACAACTGCTTTTTTAAGACCTTCAGCTTCTCTACCCATACCAACATTGTCCCACATAATGTTTCCTAGTTTTTTGTGGAAGTAGTCAACAGGATGTTCTCCTTTTACGTTCATCAGTTTTTGAATGCGATCTTCGATACCTTTTTCTGCTTGCTCAAACTCAGGACGATCTGTACTGAAACGTGGCACATTTATTTGATCTGCCAAGTAGTTTTGAATAGTGTAAGGCAATACAAAGTAACCATCGGCCAAACCTTGCATAAGAGCTGATGCTCCTAGTCTGTTTGCGCCATGGTCAGAGAAGTTGGCTTCGCCAATTGCAAACAATCCTGGTATAGTGCTCATCAAATCATAATCAACCCAAATACCACCCATTGTATAGTGAATAGCAGGGAAAATCATCATTGGTGTTTCGTAAGGATTGTGGTCTATAATCTTTTCATACATTTGGAAAAGGTTGCCATATCTTTCTTCTACAACATCTTTTCCTAAACGATTAATAGCCTCTTCAAAATCTAAGTAAACAGCCAATCCGGTTGTTCCAACACCATAGCCAGCATCGCAACGCTCTTTAGCTGCACGTGAAGCAACATCACGAGGTACTAAGTTACCAAAAGCTGGATATCTGCGCTCTAGGTAGTAATCTCTGTCTTCTTCTTTTATATCAGTAGGCTTCAGCTTCCCTTTTCGGATAGCTTCTGCATCTTCTTTTTTCTTTGGTACCCAAATTCTGCCATCGTTACGAAGCGACTCAGACATCAAAGTTAATTTAGATTGTGTTTCACCATGAACAGGTATACATGTTGGGTGAATCTGCGCCATTCCTGGGTTACCAAATATTGCACCTTTTTTGTAGCATTGCCATGCAGCCGAACCATTTGAAGTCATAGCCATAGTAGAAAGGAAGAATGTGTTTCCGTATCCACCAGTAGCAATTACTACAGCATGAGCAGCAAAACGCTCTAGTTTTCCTGTAATAAGGTTACGTGCAATAATTCCACGTGCACGACCATCAATAACCACCAAATCAACCATCTCGTAACGAGTGTGTAGGCTTACTTGTTTTTTCTCTACTGCACGACTCAATGCTGAGTATGCACCCAGTAGTAATTGTTGACCAGTTTGACCTCGCGCATAAAAAGTACGAGATACTTGAGCACCACCAAATGAGCGGTTGTCAAGTAAACCACCATACTCGCGTGCGAAAGGAACTCCTTGAGCTACGCATTGGTCTATAATTTCGTTTGATACTTCAGCTAAACGGTATACATTGGCTTCGCGAGCGCGATAGTCACCACCTTTAATAGTATCTGAAAACAAGCGATATACAGAGTCGCCATCGTTTTGATAGTTCTTAGCTGCATTAATACCTCCCTGTGCTGCAATTGAGTGTGCACGACGAGGAGAGTCTTGGATACAGAAGTTTTTAACTTTGAAACCTAGTTCACCAAGTGATGCAGCTGCCGAAGCTCCTGCTAAACCTGTACCAACAACAATAATATCTAAACGACGTTTGTTGGCAGGGTTTACTAGTTTCTGAGAACTCTTGTAATTTGACCATTTCTCGGCGAGAGGTCCTGCCGGTATTTTTGGATCTAATTTATTCATTTTTTCAAAATTTCTTAAGTGTGAGATTTAATTATCTACTTTTTTAGAATGGAAATTCAACAAAAAAGTAAATGTAAATTGGAACTACTGCATAACCTGCAACTATAATGGTTGCTACTACGTATGAAAGGTTTTTCAGGCGTTTCATCCAGATAGTGTTGTTCCAGCCAACTGAGTGCAGCGCGCTCCAGAAGCCATGAGTCAAGTGTAACCATAGAGCAACAAATGCAGCTAAATAAATAATTACATTGATTGGGTTTTTAAACAATGGAATAACCAATAGAGAACCATGACTAATAGCAGTGGGGTCTCCAATAAGTTCTTTAAACTGCATGTTGTACCAAAGCTGAATCATGTGAAGCACTAAAAATGCTAAAACTGCAAAGCCCAATACATACATGTTTTTCGATGTCCATGTTGCATCTTTGTTGTTAGAAACTGCATATCTGTCATTACCTCTTGCTTTTCTGTTTTGCAAAGTAAGTATAGAGGCATACAGAATGTGAACAATAAATCCGGCAGCTAATACAAGCGTACCTATTATTGCATACCAATTTGCTCCTAAGAATTCACTTATCATGTCATAAGCTTCAAAAGAGAATACCATCACTAAGTTCATCACCATGTGAAAAACCAGGAATAGAATTAAAAAAAGGCCAGAAATACTCATAATGAATTTCCGCCCGATAGAAGAATTAATTAGCCAACTCATAAAGTTTACGTTTTAATTTATAAAAGGATTGTATTTAATTTTTCAATAGCCAATCTCAACGGTCTTTAGACACTTTATAATAAGTATATTGACGTGTCGTAATCGCTTTATATTAGATTGAATGCAAAAATAGCTTTTTTAAACATGAAAAAAGAATTATTTGCGGAAATTTTTCTCTAATTTGGGTTATTTAAATCAGTTCCAATTTAGTTTTATTTAAACGATAAAAAAGTGTGAAGAGAATTATTGAAATATGAAGTAATAGACTTTACATCTATCTAATTGTTTGTTATCTTTGTAACTTCAAAAAAAATAATAGATATGGATACAGTACTCAGTGGAATTAGATCGACAGGAAATTTGCATTTAGGTAATTATTATGGTGCTTTGCGCAACTTTATAAAAATGCAGAATGAAAATAAATGCTACTTTTTTATTGCAGACTTGCACTCACTTACTACACATCCCGACCCGAGGATGTTGCATCAGAACGTGAAAAACGTGTTGGTAGATTATCTTGCTGCGGGAATAGATCCCGAAAAATCAGTTATATATGTACAAAGTGATGTTCCGCAAGTAGCCGAACTATATCTCTACTTAAACATGCATGTGTATATGGGAGAGTTGGCTAAAACCTCTTCTTTTAAAGATAAGGCTCGCAAGCAACCAGAAAATGTGAATGCAGGACTTTTGACCTACCCCTCGTTGATGGCTGCAGATATATTAATGCACAATGCCGACAAAGTACCTGTTGGAAAAGATCAAGAGCAACACTTGGAGATGACCCGTCGTTTTGCACGTCGCTTCAACAACTTTTACAATGTTGAGTATTTTAAAGAGCCTGTTGCATATAATTTTGGCGAAGAATTAGTGAAAATACCAGGTTTGGATGGAAGTGGCAAAATGGGTAAATCGGAAGGAAACTGTATTTTCTTGTCTGATAGTGCCAAAGAAATAGAGAAGAAAGTGAAGCGTGCGCTTACCGACTCGGGTCCAACTGAACCCAACTCGGTGATGCCAGACTATATAGAAAATCTATTCACTATAATGCGTGTTGTCTCTACCGAAGAGGTTGTTAATCACTACGTAGAGAAATGGAACAGTTGCGAAATACGTTATGGAGATATGAAGAAACAGTTGGCAACTGATATTATTTCTGTTACTACACCTATACGCAAACGTATATTGGAGTTAGAGAAAGACAACGATTATCTACGAAAAGTTGCAAATGAAGGGGCTGAGAGAGCTCGCGCAAATGCAGCAAAGACTATTGGAGAGGTTAGAAATATTATGGGTTTTAAAGGGTTTTAAAATCAGAGGTTTTTTAAACATTTGCCTGCAATGGTTGTTGTTTCTATGATATTTTATTTTCAAACGAGAATATTTTATCAACAAAAAGTGCAATATATAGGTTATCTATTGCATATACTTTCTATTAACTAATATAAGATTTATGATAGAGTTCAGAGATATTGAATTACAAGACAAAGAAATAATAGATAAATTTTTCACAAACAATCCTTATAGCTCAGCAGAGAGTTGTTTCTCAAACTTATATGGTTGGGCTCACAAATATAAAACACAATATGCCATTTGGCGAGATTTTCTTCTTGTTAAGTTTACAAGCGATAGAGGTGGTTGCTCTTATCTCACTCCTTTTGGTAAAGGTAATCTTGCATCTGCTATAGAAATTTTGGTGGATGAGTGTGGTTGCCCTATAAAGTTTGAAATGTCTGGAGTAACTAGTGCAATGAAAGAAGATATTGAAAATGCAATTCCTAGAAGGTTTGAATTTACAAGAAAACGAGCTAATTATGATTATATCTATACATCTGAAAAGCTGATAAATCTTTCAGGTAAAAAGCTTCAAAGTAAGCGTAATCATATCAATCGCTTTAAAGCTCAGCAGACCGACTGGAAATACATTTCAATAACAGAGAACCCTGCTGAAGTTGTGAGGTGTAAAAAAATGTTGCAGAAATGGTATGATATAAACAAAGAATCGTCAGACGAATCTTTGGAAGATGATTTTAAAGCGACGTCACTTTTTTTGGACAACTTCGAGGCAATGAAGCTTAAAGTAGGAGCTATAGAGGTGAACGGTGAGATTATAGCTTTCTCAATGGGAGCACATCTTAACGAAGATACTTTTATTGTACATGTGGAGAAAGCTTTTGCTGATATTCAAGGAGCATATCCATTAATCAATCAGCAGTTTGTGCTGAACGAAGCTTCTGAATACACATATATTAATCGCGAAGAAGATATGGGTTTACCTTCTTTACGAAAAGCCAAACTATCGTATCGACCAGATATATTGTTGGAAAAATATATTGTAAAAGAGAAAAACAGATAATGATACGTTATATCACTCCTGATACAAAACATCAAATACTTGATATGTGGAGGGTCTGTTTTGGAGACTCACAACCTTATTTTGATATCTATTTTAGAGAAAGATATAAGAATGAAAATACTTTGGCCTATTTTGTGGGCGATAAGGCTGTAGCATCTTTGCAACTTTTGCACTACAGTTTCACCTATTGCGGAGCAGAAATACCTATTGCTTATATATCTGGAGCTTGCACACTTCCCGAAGAACGTAAGAAAGGATATATGGAGGTTTTGTTGAAAAAGACCTTTCATGAAATAGCAAAAAGAGAAGTCCCTCTCTCACTATTAGTGCCAGAGGAGGATTGGTTGTTGGGCTTTTACGATAGATATGGGTACGCGCAAACATTTGATGCGGGTGCAGATATAGTTGCGCTTGACGAATTGATGAGTCTCCATTCCAACAACTTGCCTGAGGCATATAAGGAGTTCGATAGTTTGTTTAGAAATAAGGAGATGACTGTACAGAAAACATACGATGACTTTCGGGTAGTTGTAGAAGAGGCTGCAGGTTATGATTTCCCCCCAAAGAAAAGTCTTGCAGGCATGGCACGTGTGATTGATGCTAGGCTAATGCTTGAGTTGTTTGCTAAACAATATCCTGAAAAGTCTTTTTCTGTTGAAGTGACTGATGCTATAGTTTCTCAAAACAATCTATTCTTATCTATTCATAATGGAGTTGTTTCAGATGTGGATGCAAAACATGCTACTCATCTCCAATTAACTATTTCTGATTTAGCACAAGCGTTATTAGGATATCATACTTCAGAAAAAGTAGCGTTGTTTAAAGGTGTTTTTCCAGAGCATCAGCCTCAGATTCATTATATGATGGAGTAGTATTCTCTAACTTTCGAGCTCGTCAATCGATTTTATTATCTGTTCCGTAGTTTTAATAATGTTTCTTTTGGCAATGTCTTTTTGCATGGCTTCTTGGAGTGGCATTGTGCTAGGTGTAGTTGAAAAAAGTGAGGAGAACCCTCGTTTCAAAAGAACTTCTTTATCTTCAACAGTTCCACCAATAGCTATTACAGGAATCTTCTTTTGGCTTGCAGCATCTAGAATGCCACTTGCTGCTTTGCCCATAGCCGTTTGTTTATCTAGCTTACCTTCAGCTGTAATCACTAAATCAGAATTTAGTAAATGCTTGTCAAAATCGATTGCTTGTAAAACCATTTCAATTCCAGGTTTTAGTTCTGCATTTAGAAATGCTACAAAACCACCACCCAAACCTCCTGCAGCACCTGTGCCAGGAATTGTGTTTAGGTTTAATCCTTTTACTTTTTCAATCAATTGGCGAAAACTTTCCATTCCTTCGTCTAATTCTTTTACCATCTGCTCGCTTGCTCCTTTTTGTGGAGCGTACACATAAGCTGCTCCGTTTGGTCCAGAGAAAGGGTTGTTCACATCGCATGCTATGGTGAATTGTGCTTCTTTTAACTCGGGCATTACTCTAGATTCGTCTATTTTGGTAATTTTAGACAGAGAATTACCTGTTCCATCAGTTTCCTTTCCGTTTTTATCTATAAAACGATATCCCAAAGCTTTCAACATTCCTGTTCCAGCATCATTAGTCGCGCTTCCTCCAATTCCAATAAGGAACGAGTGACAACCACGTTTCAATGCATCTTTTATTATTTCACCTGTTCCAAAAGTTGTAGTTGCTGAGGGGTTTTGTTCTGCTATATCTAAGAGGGTAAGCCCATTAGCAATTGCCATTTCTATAACAGCTGTTTTGCCATTCTGCACCAATCCATACTCCACTTTAATGGGGCGCATTAGTGGGTCGTGTGCTTTTATCTTAATCTTTTTACCTTTAAGAGCACTCACCAATGTGTCCATAGTTCCATCTCCTCCATCAGCAATGGGTAATTTTACTATTTCACAATTTGTAATAACATTTTTGATGCCCTCCTCAATTGCATTAGCAACCTCTATTGATGTGAGGGAGCCTTTGAAAGAGTCGGGTGCAATAATGATTTTTTTCATAGAGTGTGCGTGGAATTGTATTGTGCGTTGCTCAGAACTTCTTCTTCTTTACTTATTGCTATTTAATATTACAACCATTTTTTCTTCTTAAAGAAATAGAGAATAATTAGCGACGAGAAAATCATAAGTCCAATAGAAACGGGATATCCATATTTAGTACTCAGCTCAGGCATTAGCGAGAAGTTCATACCATATATACTTGCAATAAGGGTAGGGGGCATAAAAATTACTGATACGATGGTGAAAATCTTAATTATCTTGTTCTGTTCAATATTTACATATCCTAGAAAAGTGTCTTGTAGGTAGTCAAGTCTGTCGAAACTAAATTTTACGTGTTCTATGAGAGAGGTAATGTCTTTAAGGATTATGTTGAGCTTGGGTTGTAGGTCAGAGTGCATAAACTCGCTTCGCAACATACTTGAAACGGTTCGTTGCTTGTCAATTATATTTTCACGCAACAACATAGTCTTCTCTTGCAGATCTTTAATTTCAGTCAGCAGTTCTTCGTCTGCTTCTTGCAAAGTAAGGCTATTACTCAGTTGAGTAATCTTTTGGGTCATGCTCTCAATCATGTCAGCATCAAACTCTACGCGTGTTTCTAAAAGAGCCACTAATACATGTGCTCCTGTAGGGTAGTTTTTAGGGTTAGCCGATATTTTCTTCACTGTTTCGTGAAACGAGCTCAACTCCTCACTTCTTACAGTAATAAGTATATTGTTTTTTAGGATAAACGATACAGGGTCGCGCTCGTAGTTTGAAAGAAGAAAGTTTGAGTTGACAATTATTGTGTCGCCAGTCTCAATGTATCTTGACGACATCTCAATTTCTATCATCTCTTCCTCTTCCTGAATGTATATTTTAAGATAGTCTTCTAGTTCGTTTTCAACCTCTTCGTCTACATCATTAAGGTCTATCCAAAGAAAACTTTGAATGGAGTGATCTTTCAAAAAGTTTAAATCTCTGCTCAAACGTATGACGTTGTCTTTGTGATAAAAGAGTTTGAGTTCCGCCATTACTTGGTTGTTTTTTGGGAGTGAATGAAATTAATATTCTCTTTTTTATTGCTTCTTTATGTTTATGCAAAATAAGGCTCTATCATATTGGTAATATCCTCAAATTGAGCAATAGAAAGTTGTTCGGGCCGCTTTGTGAAAATAGGGTCTTGCAATATCTCGGTGTTTTCTCCAATTATAGGTTTCACAGAGTTGCGCAACATCTTGCGTCGTCTGTTGAAACTTGTTTTTACGACTGTTTTAAACAGTTTTTCGTTGCAATTCATAGCTGTGCGGTTGTTGCGCACAAGTCTCACAACTG
>SMER01000292.1_pt1 | contig 16908 bp, 14 predicted proteins | sample 2456411 | NCBI WGS metagenome assembly SMER01 (sample SAMN10132597, study PRJNA489261) | soil metagenome | isolation source: day1 antibiotic-silt loam soil ammended with raw manure from dairy cow... | place: USA | collected 2015-05-01 | reverse complement strand
TCTTGCTCAGCACCCAACACTGGGGCTTTTGCGGTCAACCAATTTTTAAATATTTCTGCCCAACCAACACCACGATGAATCTTAACGAAATAACCACGACCATCGACCTCCGTACGCAGCGTACGGCGCGCTTCTAGTTCGCGATAAACCTCGCCTTGCAATTGCTCGACAGCGACAAACGCATCTTGCCCAGCCCACAGACTGGCAAAAGGTTCGTCTAACTTAAGTTTCATGCTAACTCCGCTAAAATAATATCAGCTGCGTGCTGAGGCATCGAGTACAGGTCGGCCGTCTGCGCATAATTAAGTGCATTTTCCGACCAGCGCGCGCGCAAGGCAGAATCCGCTAAAATATGAGTCAAAGCCTGATCCAGTTTTTTCTGCTCAAATGGACTTGCTAATACCTGCCCGCAATCAGCCTCTTCAATATAGTGTGCATAACCGCAAATATCCGTGACCAGCACCGGCAAACCTGCAACTAAAGCCTCTAATAACACCGTGCCGGTATTTTCATTATAAGCAGGGTGCATCAATAGATCAGCGCCAAGTAAAAAGCGCGGAATATCACTGCGACCCTTAAATATTTTGATGTGTTTAGAGATGCCTAAAGCAGCGGCTTGAAGCAAGAAAGGTTTTGGATCGTCTTGCCCTATCACGATTAACTGTGTGCGCTCTCGCTGTGCGGTCGGTAAGCTGGCTAATGCTTTCAAGCTACGATCTAAACCTTTGGTTTTAAAACCTGAACCCACCTGCAGTAATAAATGCTGGTCATCTCGTAAATTAAACTCGGCACGAAACTCGGCTCGAATGTCAGCAGCATTACTGGGCGCCCGACGATCTTTAGCAATCCCCGGCGGCAGTAAATGAAAGCGCGCAGCCGGTGTTTGATAGTGCTTAACAAACAAGGGCTGCTGCACTTCAGAAATCATTAAAATCTGCGTTGGCGAATCCGGCGCAAACACCGCACGCTCATAGCCTGCAAAATGCCGGTAGCGATTGCTGTAGCGATATAAGGGATTGCGCAAGGTTTGCGCTTTGTCTTCGTAACAGCCATCGGCTGCATAGTAGACATCAAGGCCAGGCATTTTATTAAAGCCAATCACACGATCAACCGGCTGCTGTTGCATATCCGCTTGCAGCCAATGATAAAATTTCTGATTACGACTGTGATTCGCCCACGCTTTAACCGGCCCAATGCGCACATCAAAGCCCTCGGGAATTTCACCTTCCCAAATCAGCGTATACACACGTATCTGATGGCCGCGCTGTTGGCACTCTAAGGCAATGCGCATAAAGTCGCGCTGCAAGCCGCCAAAGGGAAAGTATTTGTAAAGGATAAAGGCCAGTTGCATCAGCCAGCATCCTTATCGTGCACGACCTGTTGCGTATCACTCTGCTGAGCTTGTGCGGTGGGCGTCAGCAGCGGTCGCAGCGCGGCAAGCACTTGTTCTGCGCCAAGCTGATCAAAACAAGGCAAATTGCGATCACCTAAGCCTGCGTTTGGACCTGATGCACAGAGGTGCACTTGGCCTTGGCCATAGGCTCCCACGCGTCCTGGTAACGTTGGACCATATAAAGATACACAGGGCACATCTAATGCCGCCGCCAAATGACCCAAGCCTGTATCCACAGCCACACAGGCCTGCGCACCTGCAATCTGTCCTGCCACACCGGTGATATTCAGTCGTGGTAACACGGTCACCTGCGGCAAGCTTTCAGCAATAAAGTGGGCACGTTGCTCTTCTTCAGCGCTACCCCATGGAATCCGTACCGCTATACCTTGCTCCGATAACTGCTCAGCCAACGCTCGCCATGCAGTTTGCGGCCAATGCTTGCTCGGCCAAGTGGTGCCATGTAAAAACAACACATAAGGTGCATGTTGCTCAGCGATAGCAAGACGCTCACGGTGCAAGCTGTATTCACCGATTTGTTTAGGCAACGCGTAGCGCAGTGCTTGCGCAAACAACTGGCGCACACGTTCCACAGCATGCTGCTCACGAGGTACAAATATCGGTCGATCATAGAAGTAGCTAGCAATCGGTTCGCGCGCACTTTGGCGATTAAAACCAACCACCGGCACTTTAAAACCTCGCGTCAGCCAAGCGCTTTTTAATAGACCTTGTGCATCAATCACCAGATCATACTTTTGCTGATGGATGCGTTTTTTAAAATCATGCCATTCGCCACTGCGCCAGGTTTGCAGCGGATGTTTACGCCAACGTCGAATCGCAACAGGGATTACCTGATCAACAGCTGGATGCCAGCACGGAATTTCCGCAAAGCCTTCCTCAACCACCCAATCAAAGCGAATGCTAGGTATCGCTCGTAGCGCATCGGTCAAGGCTGGCAAGGTATGCACGACATCGCCCAACGACGAGGTCTTAATCAACAGTACACGCACTAGATTATCGGCTCTTGCAATGAGAGAGGGGTGCCCACCAAGTCAGTTAGTGCATCAATCACCAACTGTGGTTTGAGCAAACGCAAACAATCATAATGACCAAAACGGCAGGTACGATCAAAACATGGGCTGCACTCAATACCCGTACGTACCATTGCCACTTTTTCAGCCAGTGGCGGGGTAAATTCTGGCGAGGTGGAACCATATACGGCGACCAATGGCAGTTCGAGAGCTGCCGCCACATGCATTAAACCTGAGTCATTAGACACCACTGCGGTGGCGCACGACATCAAATCAATCGCCTGTGCCAGCGAGGTTTCACCGGCTAAATTATAAACTTCTTCACGCAAGCCTGGGATCAGAAACTGACGAATTTCTTCACCACCCGGATGATCATTTTTTGAGCCAAAAATCCACACCTGCCAGCCTTCACGAATTTTCGCATCGGCAACTTTAGCGTAATGTTCTGCAGGCCAACGCTTGGCGTCACCAAACTCAGCACCAGGACACAAGGCCAGCACTGGGCGATCAGCCACTTTAAGCGAAAACGCTTGCAGCGCACTGTCTCGCTCAGCATGATCAATTTGTAAGCTCGGTCGTGGATACGGTTTGGGTAATTCAGTTGCTGGCGGATAAGCCAAAGCCATAAAGCGCTCAATCATTAGCGGATAACGCTGCTTATCGAGAATGCGCAAATCATTGAGCAAGCCGTAGCGCATCTCGCCTTTCCAGCCAGTGCGCAAGGGGATGCCAGCAAAAAAAGGGGTTAACGCTGATTTTAACGAGTTTGGCAACAAGATCGCTTGGTCATATTGACCTTTAAGCTGCTTGCCAATTTTGCGCCGCGCAGCCAAATCCAACGCACCATGTCCGAGCGGAAAGCTTAGCGCTTGGCGCACTTGCGGCATGCGTTGCAATATCGGTCGACTCCAATCCGGAGCCAACACATCAATGGAGCAACCAGGGTGTTGCTGCTGCAGACAAATAAACAATGTCTGCGCCATCACCATGTCGCCGACCCAACTTGGGCCAATAATCAATATATTCATAATGCAGAGTTTCAAGCATCTAGGCAGACACGGCAAGTGTTGGCGCAAAAAAGCCTACACTTGCCGATGTTTTACTCTTTGCGCACACGAAACCATGCGGCATAGAGGGCTGGCAAGAATAACAGAGTCAGCACCGTTGCGACGATCAATCCGCCCATAATTGCCACAGCCATCGGCCCGAAGAAGACACTACGAGATAATGGAATCATCGCTAAAACGGCCGCTAGCGCTGTCAGAGTGATCGGTCTAAAGCGGCGTACAGTAGCATCAATTACCGCCTGCCAAGGTGTATGACCTAAGCTGATATCGGTTTCAATTTGATCAACCAAGATGACAGAGTTGCGCATAATCATGCCCGACAAAGCAATAGTGCCGAGCATCGCCACAAAGCCAAATGGCTGATTAAACAGCAGTAGAAACAAGGTCACACCAATCAACCCCAGAGGCGCTGTAAGGAAAACCATCACTGAGCGTGAGAAACTGCGCAACTGGATCATCAATAACGACAACACCACCAATAAGAACAACGGCATACCGGCAATCACTGAACTCTGGCCACGCGTTGAGTCCTCTACCGTGCCACCGACGTCCAGCAAATACCCATCAGGCAAGCTGTCACGCACGCCTTGTAATTGCGGCAAGATTTCGCGCACGACATCAACGGCTTGATCTTTACCGTAAATATCCGCACGCACAGTGACATTCGGCAAACGATCACGATGCCAAATTACTCCGTCCTCAAAACCGTACTCTAGCGTTGCCACTTGTGACAAGGACACGCTGGTGCCGTAATCCGTAGGAATCGCTAGGCTACCAAGACCGGCCAGATCCTCACGATCTTCGAGCGTGCCGCGCTGTAATATCTCAATCAGCTCATTGCCTTCACGAAACTGTCCGACGCTGGCACCCGATAAAGCGCCGCGCAAAAACTGTGAAACGCTGGCGGTGCTGACACCCATTGCCCGTGCACGGTCTTGGTCAATTTGCAGGTAGACCACTTTACTGGGTTCTTCCCAATCTAAGTGCACGTTAGACACATGCGGATTGTTACGCACCACAGCAGCAACTTGGCGGGCTAATTCACGCACTTGACCAATATGCTCGCCAGTCACCCGAAATTGCACAGGATAACCAACTGGCGGACCATTTTCTAAACGGGTAATGCGTGAATGCACATCAGGGAACTGCTCATGCATGGTTTCAATCAACCATTCGCGCACTTCTTCGCGCTGCTCAAGGCTATCGGTAATCATCACAAACTGAGCAAAACTGGTCGCTGGCAACTGCTGATCAAGCGGCAAATAGAAACGCGGCGAACCTGAGCCAATGTACGCCACATAGTTCTCAATCCCCGGACGATCTTTTAGCAGTGCCTCAATTTTCTCGACATGGGCTTGCGTGGCTTTCAGCGAAGCGCCTTCCGCCAGCTTAATATTGAGCAATAATTCTAAGCGGTTAGAGTCGGCGAAGAATTGCTTGGGCACATAACGAAAGGTAAAGATCGATCCGGCAAACAACAACACAGTAATAATAATAACTAACGTACGCTGAGTCACACACCAAGTGATCACCGCACGAATACGGCGATACAGCGGCGTAGCATAAGGATCATGTTCACCTTCTGTGCTGCCATGCTTTGCCGCTTTCAGACGTGCTAAATCAGGCAATAACTTATCGCCTAAATAAGGTACAAACACCACTGCAGCAATCCACGACACAATCAAAGCGATACCGACCACTTGGAAAATCGAGCGTGTGTACTCACCCACGCTGGACTCGGCAGTGGCAATTGGCAAAAAGCCAGCAGCGGTAATTAACGTACCCGTCAGCATAGGAAAAGCGGTACTGGTCCACGCAAAGCTGGCCGCTTTCATGCGATCCATACCCTGCTCCATTTTAATCGCCATCATTTCCACGGCAATAATCGCATCATCAACCATCAAGCCCAGCGCTAACACCAGCGCGCCTAATGAAATCTTATGCAAACCAATGCCAAGGTAATACATCAAGGCAAAGGTCATGGCTAAAACCAAAGGAATGGATAAAGCCACCACTAAACCAGTACGAAAACCTAAGGAGAAGAAGCACACCAAGAGCACAATGATCAGCGCTTCAGCCAGCACCTGCACAAACTCACCAACGCTTTCCTTCACCGCTGCGGGCTGGTCAGAGACTTTGCGCAACTGCATACCCACTGGCAAAACATCCTGCAGTCGTGCGAACTCATCTTCCAACGCTTTACCCAACACTAAAATGTCGCCGCCATCGCGCATCGCCACCGCAAGTGCTAACGCATCCTCACCCATAAAACGCACTCGCGGCGCGGCTGGATCATTAAAGCCACGGCGTATTTCGGCAATATCACCTAGACGAAAAGTACGCTCACCAATGCGTATTGGAAATTCACGAATTTGCTCTACGGTTTCAAACTGCCCACTAACCCGCAACTGCACTCGATCGGTGGCTGTTTCAAAAAAGCCGGTTGCTGACACGCTGTTTTGTTCTTCCAGTGCTTTCTGCACAATCTGCAGCGGCAGCCCCATACTGGCTAGACGTGTATTGGACAGTTCAATCCAAATTTTTTCATCCTGCAAGCCGAGAATTTCAACCTTGCCGACATCTTTAACCCGCTGTAACTGCAACTGCACGCGATCGGCATAGTCTTTCAGTACGGCATAGTCAAAACCTTCGCCGGTCAGCGCATAAATGTTGCCGAAGGTAGTACCAAACTCATCATTAAAAAATGGGCCATGCACACCACGCGGCAAAGTATGCTGAATATCACCAATTTTCTTACGAATTTGGTACCACAACTCAGGTACCTGCTTGGAACTGAGTGAGTCGCGCGCCACAAAAGTGACCTGCGATTCGCCGGGTCTTGAAAACGATATAACCTTTTCAAATTCGCCGGTTTCCATTAATTTCTTTTCGATGCGCTCAGTCACCTGCTCCGACACTTCTTGAGCGGTAGCACCTGGCCACACCGTATTGATGATCATGGCTTTAAAAGTGAACGGAGGGTCTTCACTCTGACCCAAATTAGCGTATGACATGGCTCCGAGTGCCCAAGCAGAAAGATTAAAGCGCATTTCGATTACTCCTTCGCGCTTAGTTGCACAGGCTTATTGGTTCGATCAACAGGGCGTACCACCTGTCCTTCTTGCAGTATGTGTACACCCGCAGCAACCACCCAATCATTAGCGGTTAAACCCGATAACACTGGCACACTGTCTTGAGTGTAAGCACCTAACTGTACTTTCCGCTGCTGCACTGTTGAGCTTGCAGGGTCAACCACCCACACATAAGGCTGGTCATTTTCTGCATTAACCGCTGACAATGGCACGGCATATTGAGCTTGTGCGTCAGACTGCATATACACCCGTGCACTCTGGCCTAGCTCTGCGGCAATAGTGGCCGTACGAAAAGCCACTCGCGCAGCATAGGTACGTGAACGTGAATCCGCCGCAGGCGCAATCTCTCGTATTTCCCCAGCAAAACGTTGGTCCGGCTGCGACCACAAAGACACTTCAACCGCTTGGCCGACTTTAAATCGCTCAACCGCATGCTCAGGCAAGTTGATCGCTACTTCCCGCTCACCATCCACTGCCAGCACAAAGACTGTTTGTCCTGCTGCCACAACTTGTCCCGCTTCGACTCGAGCCTGAGCAATCACACCATAATAAGGGGCACGCAGCTGAGTGTAATCAGCTTGATTTTTTGCAGCTTCCAGCTCCGCACGGGCTTGGCGTAAGCGCGCTTCACCGGTTTTAAACTGATTTTGCGCATTGTCATAATGCGAATGACTAACCAATTGGCGATCAAGCAGCTTGCTATAACGATCGCGCTCGGCTTTAACCAATTGTAGGTTCGCCTCTGCTGCAGAAACCTGCGCGCGCATCGCATCTAGGTGCAGACGCACATCTTCAGGATCCAACTCTGCTAAAACTTGATCCGTCTTTACCTGCGTACCGACATCGACTAAACGCTTCGTCACTTTACCGCCTAAACGGAACGCCAACTCTGGCTCTAGGCGCGCACGCACTTCACCCGGAAAGGCCTGAACCACAGCATCTGCCGTTTGTGGCTGAACCACCATCACCGGACGCGGTGCTTTAACGACAGGTTCTTCAGCGCTACACGCAGTTAACGCCAGCAAAGTCGTATAAAAAAACAGGTAAAAAATGCGATGCGACATAATAGTAGGCCTTTCGTCTCAAGCAGGTTTAGATACAGAACGGGAGAAGTATAGTAAAATACTACACCAATGAGTTCACTATTTATTTGATATGTCTAAAATCTCACAAACAGCAGGCCCGGGCCGCCCCAAAAACCTAGCCAAGCGCGCAGCGATTCTTGATGCAGCGCAGTCTTTATTTCTCCAACATGGCTATGAAGGCAGCAGCATGGACGCCATCGCTCAAGAAGCTGCGGTGTCTAAATTAACGGTGTACAACCACTTCACCGACAAAGAAACGCTATTCTGCGCGGCCATTGAAGCCAAATGCGAAACTCAGCTGTCGCAGTTATTTGTCAGCTCGACAGATTCGCCGCCCAGCAACTTACGCGAATGTTTGCTGGGTATTGGCCATAGCTTTCAGGCTTTAGTCGACAGCCCGGAGTCACTGGCGATGCATCGCTTAATCATTAGCCATGCGCTCAGCAACCCGGCTTTATCGCATTTATTTTATGAGGCAACAGCGCTGCGTATCATCAACAAAATGGAGCAACTACTCAGCACCATCAATAAAGCGAAGCAACTTGAGATTGTCGATACCAAGCAGGCAGCCGAGCATTTCTTCATTTTGCTCAAAGGTACACGTAATTTACAGTTACTGGTGGGCTACCAAGCGGACAAGCAGCCTATTAACGTGCACCAACAGATAGAGAATGCAGTCGACTTATTTATCAAAGCCTATCAACCGAGCTAACCGCAAACACCCGTAATGCCCATGCGACATAATAGGACGCCTCTGAATGAACTACTGCTAACGGGTTCTTTATTCAACAGCAACCCATTACAATGGCCACTTTGTCTTTGCTCACTGGATAGATTAAATGTCTGATCACGCTCTTCTGCTCGCCAACTTGGGCTCTCCGCGTTCAACATCGGTGGGCGATGTGCGCCGTTACCTCAATCAGTTTTTGATGGATCCTTACGTTATTGACCTGCCATGGCCATTGCGTCGTCTGATCGTGGGTTTGATTCTCATCAATCGGCCGGCTAAATCCGCCGAAGCCTACGCATCCATTTGGTGGCCTGAAGGCTCACCTTTAGTGGTGATCAGTGAGCAACTGACTGATGCTGTACGGCCATTATGGCCACACGGACCGGTTAGTTTAGCCATGCGCTATGGCGAGCCTTCGATCAGCACACGTTTATTAGAACTGGCTAAGCAAGGGGTCAAAACGGTCACTTTTGCGCCGTTGTACCCACAGTTTGCCGACAGCACCACCACCACTGCGATTGAAGAAGCACAGCAGTGCATTAAAAAGAACAAACTTGCGCTCACCCTCAATATCGTTCAGCCGTTTTATGCCGACCCTATTTACATTCAAGCATTGGCGAAAAGCGCTGAAGCTGAGTTGCAGCAAGATTTTGATCACTTACTACTAAGCTTTCATGGCTTGCCCGAACGTCACCTGAAGAAAATCGACCCTACAGGCAGCCATTGTTTAAGCGATAAATCCTGCTGTGAAACAGCCAGTCAAGCAGTGCTCGACACCTGTTACCGGGCACAATGCATGCGCAGCGCTAAATTATTTGCCGAGCAAGCAGGCTTGCGAGCCGAGCAGTGGTCAGTATCATTCCAATCACGCTTAGGCCGCGCTAAATGGATTGAACCCTACACCGATGCCACTTTGCAGGAATTAGCACAACGCGGAGTGAAAAAGCTGTTAGTAATGTCACCTGCATTTGTTGCTGATTGTATCGAAACCTTAGAAGAACTCGGTATTGAAGGGCGCGAAGAGTTTATTGCCGCAGGCGGCGAGGAATTAGTCTTAATACCCTGTTTAAATGCGCAAGAACATTGGGCCGAAGCCTTAACTGACATTTGCAAAAATGCGGCCATTAAGCAGTAAAAACAGGACAATAAAGGAGACAGTGCGCAGCTAACTTGAACAATTGTCGACAGGCTCGCACGACTCTCTTTTTTTAGCTCTTCCAGCTTTGCATCTGCAGCGGTATCCTAATCACCTAATTTGTTAAGTAGGCATTTTTCAAACTCTTGAACACATCAACTGATACCCTTCGTTTTACACTCGATGCCTTTGAGGCAGCTCGATTCGCCAATCTGTGCGGCCAATATGACGAGCATTTACGCTTAATCGAACAGCGATTAAATATCACCATCCGTAATCGTGGCGAGCAGTTTGAACTGCTCGGCCCTCGCGAACAAACCCGTTCAGCCGAACAGTTGATTCGCCGCCTCTACCGCGAAACCAAACACACTGACTTAACCCCTGATACGGTGCATTTATTCTTGCAGGAATCCAATATGCAGGAGCTGACCAGTCCAATGGCAGCGCAACCTAACACCGTATCTCTGCGTACTCGTAAAGGCGCAATTCGTGCGCGCGGTGAAAACCAACAGAGTTACGTTAAATCCATTCTCGCCCAAGACATTAATTTCGGCATAGGCCCAGCAGGTACAGGTAAAACCTACCTCGCGGTGGCCTGTGCAGTTGACGCTCTCGAGCGCGAACTGGTGCAGCGTATTTTGCTGGTACGCCCAGCTGTTGAGGCCGGTGAAAAACTAGGCTTTCTGCCCGGTGATTTATCACAGAAAATCGACCCTTATTTACGCCCTTTATATGACGCGCTCTATGAAATGCTCGGTTTTGAGCAAGTCACGCGCCTGATTGAAAAACAAGTGATTGAAGTGGCACCGCTGGCCTATATGCGCGGCCGCACCCTGAGTAATAGCTTTATCATCTTGGATGAAAGTCAAAACACCACAACCGAACAAATGAAGATGTTTCTGACCCGCATTGGTTTTGGCTCTACTGCGGTCATTACTGGTGATATCACTCAAGTGGACTTGCCTCGCGGCACCACGTCAGGTTTGTCGCACGTGATGAAAGTGCTGCAAGATGTGCCTGGCATTGGTTTTACTTTCTTCAAATCCAGCGATGTGGTTCGCCATCCTTTAGTACAGCGCATTGTCGAAGCCTACGAAAGCTACGAAGCGCCAACTCAAGCTGAAGCCTCTAGAGAACTACGACCATGATTGAATTGGATTTACAAGTTGCCAGCCAAGCCAGCAACCTGCCAAGCCACGCTGATTTCTTAAGCTGGTGCAACTTAGGCTTACGCCAACGCAGTAATGCCTCAGAACTCACCATTCGTTTAGTTGACGCTGAAGAAGGTCAGCAGCTTAACGCCACTTGGCGCGATAAAGACTATCCCACCAATGTATTGTCATTTCCCGCTGATATACCCGACGGCTTGCTCGATATTCCTCTGCTCGGGGATTTAGTCATCTGCGTACCTGTGGTCGAGCAGGAAGCCGCAGAGCAAGGCAAAGCACTGACAGCGCATTGGGCACATCTAGTCATTCACGGCTGCTTGCATTTGCTCGGTTATGACCATATAGATGATGCAGAAGCTGAAGAAATGGAAGAGTTAGAGCGCCAATTGTTGGCTGAAATCGGTCATCCAGACCCTTACCGCGATAATCAATACACGGATTTAATACAATCATGAGTGAAGATAATTCTAGCAACGGGCATAAGTCTTGGCTGGAAAAACTGGCCCAAGCTTTTGCCCAAGAACCTAAAACACGCAAAGAATTGTTCGAACTGCTACGCGAAGCCAATCGCAACAAGCTGCTCGATAATGATGCGCTCGCCATTGTTGAAGGCGCGATTCAAATCGCTGACTTGCAAGTGCGTGACATCATGATCCCACGCTCACAAATGATTAGTATTAAAGCGTGCCAAACCCCAGAAGAATTTTTGCCCGCCATTATTGATGCAGCGCACTCGCGCTACCCGGTGATTGGCGAAAACAATGATGAAGTACTGGGTATCCTTCTTGCTAAAGATTTGCTGCCACTGATATTAAAGAAACCTGGCAAATTTGATCTGCGCAGTATGTTGCGGCCTTGTAACTTCGTACCAGAGTCGAAACGCTTAAACGTTTTGCTCAAAGAATTCCGCGCGAATCACAATCATATGGCGGTGGTCATTGATGAATACGGCGGCGTTGCTGGTTTAGTCACGATTGAAGACGTCTTGGAGCAAATCGTTGGCGATATTGAAGATGAGCACGACGTTGAAGAGGACAGTTACATCCGTCCACTGCCAACCGGCGACTACATTGTCAAAGCACTGACGCCGGTAGATGACTTTAACGACTTCTTTAATAGTGGTTTCTCGGAAGACGAATTTGACACTATTGGTGGCGTGGTCATGAGTGCATTTGGACACTTACCTAAACGCAATGAAATCATTGAAGTTGACCGTATGCGTTTTCGCGTACTCAATGCTGACAGTCGTCGTTTGCATTTATTGCGTATCACTCCACTAAACAAAGGCAGCAAGCAAAGCAGTTAATCGCCGATGCAATACGGCTAAGCGCTGCAGCTTGATATATTGTAGGTCGTCCATTTATGGGCGACAAATAAGGACTTAAACCCATGCACTGGATCACGCGCAGCGGCTGGAGCGGACATGCGATTGCTTTAGCTGCAGGCTCTCTTATCACCTTCAGCTTAGCGCCTTTTGACCTCTGGCCACTGGCGCTGATTGCTTGTGCTGTGCTGTATTTAGGTCTAAGTGCGCTCACCGCGCGTCAAGCTGCTTGGCGCGGCTGGTGGTTTGGTTTTGGTCTCTTTGCCAGCGGCACCAGCTGGGTGTATGTCAGCATCCATGATTATGGGGCTGCAGCGCCGCCTTTAGCCTTTATCTTAACGGTTGCTTTTGTCGGTGGTTTAGCGCTTTTTTTAGCCTTATTTGGCTGGCTGTGGGTGAAGTTTTTACGTCAAAGCCATCACTCACTGAGCAATGCCCTCGCCTTTGCTGCGCTATGGGTCGCCATTGAAGCCTTTCGCGGCTGGTTTTTAACCGGTTTCCCGTGGCTGTACACCGGTTACAGCCAATTAAATGGACCGCTTGCTGGACTTGCACCACTCGGCGGGGTGTGGCTGATTTCTTTTGCGCTCACGTTAAGCAGCGTATTACTGAGCACTCTCGGCAAAAACAAAAGCTGGTCGTCACGCCTTGCTGCAGGCCTCGTGCTAGTGATAGTGTGGGGCTTAGGCTTGGCGCTGCAATCTAAACAATGGACACAACCCTCGGGCGAGGCGCTAAGTGTTACCGCGATTCAAGGCAACATCGAACAAAATCTAAAATGGGACCCTGCGCAAATCGAAGCGCAGTTATTGCTCTATCAATCCTTAACCTTAAATGCAGCGCCAAGCGATTTAGTCATTTGGCCAGAAACAGCTGTACCTGTTCTCAAAGAACACGCGCAAGGCTATTTAAACAGTATGGATCGTTTAATAGGTCAGCGTGACTCTGCCTTAATCACCGGCCTACCGCTTCGACAAACAGACAGTTACGGTGATTTACGTTATTACAATGCCATCACTACCTTAGGCGACAGCCAAGGTGAATACCGCAAGCAAAAGCTAGTACCTTTTGGTGAATATGTGCCCTTGCAAGAAGTACTGCGGGGCGTTATCGCTTTCTTTGATCTACCCATGTCAGACTTTGCTCGGGGCCCCAGCCAACAAGCGCCACTTGAAGCCAAAGGCTACAAGATTGCGCCCTATATCTGTTACGAGGTGGTTTACCCTGAGTTTGCTACTGAGTTGGCTGCACAGAGCGACATTCTCTTAACCATCAGCAATGACACCTGGTTTGGTACCTCAATCGGTCCAATGCAACACTTGCAGATGGCGCAAATGCGCGCTTTAGAAGCTGGGCGCTGGATGATCCGTGCCACTAACAACGGTGTCAGCGCACTGATTGATCCCAAAGGCGTTATTGCTGTAACCGTTCCGCAGTTTCAGCAAGCGGTGCTGCGTGGAACAGTGGTGCCAATGCAAGGCTTAACGCCCTATCTGCGTTGGCAGTCTTGGCCATTAACCCTACTTTGCGTCTTGTGCTTAATGATCGCCGTGCTACACAGAAGGCTTCAACGTCCTGCGTTCTGATCAGTGCCAAACCAACTGGACAAATGCCGCGCGCTGAAACCCAGAAAGCCTGCGCGCAGGGCCATAAACAACAGAAAGGCAATCCATAATCCGTGATTGCCAAAGCTTTGCAGCCACCACGCAATCGGCGCGCACACCAGCACAGCCAGTAACATGGCATTACGCATTTCACGCGCTCGCGTCGCACCAATAAACAAACCATCAAGCACATAGCTCCACACCGTAATCAACGGCAATAGCGCAAGGTACGGAAGGTAATCTGCCGCGGTAGCTTGGACGCTAGCAATAGTGGTCTGCAGGGCAATAAACCAATCACCAAACAGCCAAAAAAGGACAGCAAATACACTGCTGGCCAGTAACGAATAGATACTTACCAGAGCCAAGGCTCGCTGCAGCGCAGGCTTATCTTGCATCCCTAAGGCATGCCCAGTCAGTGCTTCCAATGCGTGCGCTAAACCGTCTAACGCGTAAGCACACAACAACAAACCATTGAGCAGTAAGGCATTGGCCGCGACAGTGCTATCGCCTAAGCGTGCGCCTTGAAAGGTCACCACAAAGAACACGCCCTGCAGTGCCAAACTGCGAATCAGAATATCGCGATTGACTGCTAGCAAAGGACGCCAACTTTGCCAGCGTAATAGTTTCTGCCAAAAGTCGAGCAAAGGGCCTTTATCAACGTAACGCCAAGCCAAATACAGACCCAGTAAAGCACCACTCCACTCGGCAATCACCGAAGCGCGCGCGGCACCGGCTACTTCCCAGTCCAGACCAAAGACAAAATAAACATCGAGGATGATATTGACTGTATTACACAGCAGTAGCATCCATAGCGCCGCACGTGCATTTTGAATACCCAACAGCCAGCCGACCAGCACATGCATCATCAATGCCGCAGGCAAACCAAACATTCGAATTAAAAAATACTCTTGGGCTAATCCTTGCAGTTCAGCGGAAGTCTCCATCCACTGCAGGATCTGCGGCAATAAAGGTAAAGCGATAGCCACACATAGCGCAGTCAGCAACACCACCAAAAGCAAACTCTGCAACAACAGCGAACGCAACGCCTGCTGATCATTGCGCCCTGCCGCTTGCGCGGCAAAACCTGTACTGCCCATGCGTAAAAAGCCACAGGTCCAGACCATAACGGTATACAGACTCGCGCCAACTGCCACAGCGCCTAATTGATAAGCATGCGGCAGACGCCCCACTACTGCACTATCAACTAAGGCTACCAATGGCACCGAAAGATTACTCAGAATCATCGGAATTGCTAAAGCGAACAGACGCTGACGAGTACCAGTATGCTGCCAAGCATCAAGCAAAATGACGTATAAACGCTGCATCAGTTACAACTCTCTGCTCAATACAGCGCCTGATAGAGACGGCGACGATAGAGCGTCACTAGTGGGTGTTCAGTACCGAGCAACTCAAACACTTGCAGTAATGTTTTATGCGCGGCACCCTCAGCAAAACTACGATTGCGAATAAACAATTGCAGTAAGTTATCTAAAGCAGGCTCATATTTTTGCCGAGCAAGCTGCTGAATGCTTAACTGCAACAGCGCTTCATCATCATTAGCATCTTTAGCTAAACGAGTTTTCAACTCTGCCATATCGGGCAATTGTGCGGCTTGTCTTAAAAAGGTTAGCTGCGCGCGAACAGCGGCAATAGCATGTTTTTGCTCATCTGTAGTGACCGAGTTTAGAACAGCCTCAGAGTCAGCGAGCGCACCACGCTCTGCTAAGCAGCGCGCATAAAGCACTAAAGCTGCAGGTTGTTGATCATTACCTGACAATAATTCCTTCAGTAAAGCTTCTGCCTGAGCAAACTCGCCACTATCAAAAAGATTCTGCGCCGTATCTAAAGGGTCTTCTGCAGGTGCGGGGGGCTCTGCGACATGCTTGGCCAGTAACGCGCGGATATCCGTTTCACTTTGCGCACCAGTAAAACCATCAACGGGTTTACCGTCTTTAAATAGCACCACAGTAGGTAAGCTTTGCACACCCAAGCGGGCAACGATGTCTTGCTCAATATCGCAATCTACTTTAGCCAACAGCAATTCACCGGCATAACTAGCAGTAATTTTTTCCAATACAGGCATTAACACTTTGCATGGCGCGCACCACTGCGCCCAGAAATCGACCAAAACCGGTTTATGCATCGAATTTTGCACAACCAATTGTTCAAATTGTGCAGCACCAGCCACATCAAACACAAAGGTATTATCAGTCACGTTATGAGGTCCTTTTTAAACTTAAACAAGCAGCTAAATATCTAGTTATGAGCGGCGTACGGCGCGATATACCTTAAAACCATCACGCTCAGCCTGCACCGTACAGGTGCCTAAATGCTGCTCGATCAAAGGCGGATACTTTAAAAAACTATTGGCAACAATGCGCAATTCACCACCCGGTTGTAAATGCTCAGCGGCTTCGCGCAGCATCGTTTCAGTGGTCTGATATTGCGTATGCACGCCTTGGTGAAACGGCGGATTACTAATAATCGCAGCAAGTTGTTTTGGTGCAGCATGAATGCCATCACCAGCAATCACAGTTGCCTCCAACTGATTGGCAGCCAAAGTGAGCTGACTGCTGTAAATAGCAAAGGCATCGACATCTAACATGCTGACCTGTGCTTGTGGGTAGCGCTTTTTAAGAAATGAACCCACAACACCTGCACCGCAACCAAAGTCGAGATAATGCCCGGCAGGAAGATCATCTAAGCACTCCAAAAGCAACTGCGTGCCCAAATCAAGGCGTCCATGGCTGAATACGCCAGGCACGCTATGAACATTCATTGATTGCTCGCCAGAGGTCACAGTAAAGACTTTACCGGCCACCTCTAAGCTTGGCGCATCAGGTTTCTTATCCACCTGACAACGCCAAAGTTGGCAGTGTCTAGCACTATCAATTTTACTGGTACGCCCAAAAGCAGCCAGTTGCTTTGCGGCTCGCTCCACACCGGCACGTTTCTCACCAACTAAAAACAACACGCCACTAGGTATTTTTGCCGCAAGCTCATGCAGTAAATACTCAGTGAGCTCGCGTGATTTTGGTAGAAACAACACCCCTGACGTGTACTCTGCAGAAGCGAGTTCAGTGGAGAAATCACATCTTTCTGCAAAACGCTGCTTGAGTACAGCATACTCACCTGCATGCCAACTCCAGCCATAGGCTTGCGGCAACTCAGCCAGTAAATCATCCGCTGGAGCACCGGCTAACACTATATGACCATCAAATAACTCAATATTACGTATCAGAACTTCGCTTCGCGGATCCATAACTACACACCTAAAAACA
>SMER01000115.1_pt1 | contig 16933 bp, 18 predicted proteins | sample 2456411 | NCBI WGS metagenome assembly SMER01 (sample SAMN10132597, study PRJNA489261) | soil metagenome | isolation source: day1 antibiotic-silt loam soil ammended with raw manure from dairy cow... | place: USA | collected 2015-05-01 | reverse complement strand
TAAGGTGAGAGAGAATTTATAATATAAACAAATAGCCCATGACAATCATTCCCGAAAAAACAACTGAAAACAGCTTGTACCTAATAATAAAACAAGGAGATTTTGATGCCATTCTTAAGGGTACAAAAGGCAAGAAGTATAGAGACGAAATAAGTATGAACACGGTAACAAAATATTTGGAGTACCAGGTAGTGGATGGCGAGGTGCAGCTTTTGTACTATCCCGACTTGCTAAGCGAGGATAAACTAGAGCTATATGCCAATGATATAATGTATTACAACGATGGGGTGTATCCGTATGCTGCAAAGGATATATGGTATTTGGATTTGGCGGTGGGCTACGGAAAGGGTAGGGATATGATGACTGTGGTGGTAGAGGATATAAGCTTTGAACCCGAGAAGGACGAAAGGGGAGGCGATGTAAGGCTGTCGTTTGACCATGAGGATAACCCTTATGAGGATGTGAATGGGCAGTTTGCGATGTGGAACATTGTGTTTCATTTGGGGGAAGTGGTGAGGGTTAATGGACAATTGAAAGTTGACAATTGACAACTACGGGTTTGTAGAATAGATTGTAGGGTCGATGGCTTGCCCTCGCTCCTATATCACCTAAAAAAATTGACAACTAACCCTGTGAAATAATGCTTTGCATTAAAACATCTGATTTATTTCACTGGGGATAAACTTGTCCATGGTTAAACACCTTTGTCATACTGAATGAAGTGTCCTGTTAAAGAGTGCAGAACAGTTTAACAGATTTCTCACTACGTATCGGAATGACAATGATTTTTAAGGTTGTAGAAATAACAAGGCTGATAATAAAGAAACAACTAATTGATAATTGAATAGAAGGCGCGGATTAATTATCCACGGCGGTGATAAATAAATAATAATAAACAGAAAAACCATGAGCAAAGAATTTAAAGAGATGAAAGAGTGGCAAGAGAGCATTGATTTGGCGGTAGATGTTCATAAGTTAATGTCGGGCATGCCAAGCGAAGAGTTTGCAGACCCTTATAGCTTGAGCAATGAGATTAAAAACACAGCTATAAGTATTCCTAGTAAGCTCTCGGCAGGGTATGAGTTGGGTGACGATTATCTAACAGAAAATTTAATAAAAGCTAGAGGACTGTTGGCAAAATTGGAGACTCAGTTACTAGTAGCTATAGACATCGATTTGATAGAAAAGGAAAAGGCCGAAGAATTGATAAAAAGAGCAAGAAGTGTGAGAGGGTTATTGGTTGAGGAGTAAGGGTAGGAGTCTTGTACAGTGAACTACAGTTGAATAGCAGCAAAAATAATAAAACAACATTTTCTTTAGATGCTAAATTGCTTATTTACAAGACGCTTCATTATAAAGTGGCAGCAAATGTAGAACAAGGTGCAATGGTGAATTAGTAGTGGCGGTACCTGGGCCAGCTCTGATGAACTTGGGAATGATTTAATTGTTGAAATTCTATCATTTTTAAATCCTACGAATCTTAATCTCAACAACATACTTTTCAACAATTATTAATCTGCCAACCTACTGGTATTAATTCTAAATGACTTCAATATTGTTTTAAAGTCGCTCTCCCAATAGCTTGCTTCGCTTAATCGATAAGAAAGTGTGAGGGTGTGCACTCGATCGGAGTTTTGGAAGACATACTTATGAACCAAAACTTTAGGATTTTGGTTTAATTGGCTGATATAGCTAACATGAATACACGACATACCGTTTACCCTTTCGAGTTGCACTGGCTGCCACTCTGAGAGTTTATGGGAGGTGGCGCGCAAATCTTGCGTTATTTGATCTTTGTATACAGCGTTGAGTTCATCTGTATAGGATTTTGTATATTTGAAGATATTGAAGGTCAACTCTTCAAACTGGTTGCGTGAGTCGTATTTTGTTTCTAGAACTACACGTGCGTGTCTTTTAAAGGCTGTTTGGCTCAACTCGTTTACCCCTTTTTGCTGTGCAGTAATTTGTTTAACATCAAAGCCTTCTATTCTCGTTGTTTCGTCGATATATCTAGGGTAGTTGCCTTTTTTAATCTCCATGGATGGAGGCAAATCGAAGCTTCCTGTGTTTTTTATATATATTCTTTGCCAGTTTGAGGTCAATATGGGTAGTGGCATTGTTTGTGTAAGTGGCGTAGTGGATTGGTTATAAATGATTTTCAAGTTGTTTGAAGCTCTTACACAGGTGTATGAAGACAATAGTGCCACGATTATAAATATGGATAGGAGTGTTTTTTTCATAGCTATACTTCTTTTGTATAAATAAAAAACAAAAACACGCAGGTTTGGTTCGATATGCTTTACTCTTTTCTTAACCATCCGAGTATATCGCTACCTACAATGGTCCATTTGTTATCTTTATACATAATGGTGTGCTTTACTCTAGATTTGGGCATATTTTGCTGTACTATCTCTATTGTATTGTTGGTTACTTTTGAAATGATGGCAACATGGCCAAATTCATTGTCGGGGTTTTCGTCGAAGATAAGTATATCGTCAACTTGGGGTTTGCTAGCGCTTGGATTGGTATATTGAGTGAGGTTTCTCTGCTTGTTTATTGCTCCATCTGCTGCCGATTGGTTGAAAAAACTTTTGGCGTGGCCCCAGCTATCGGGCATTTTATGATGTAGGTGATGATAATAGTATCGTTTCACAAATTCTACACACTGATATTTTAGTCCTAAGTTATAACCATCTACTGTGTTTCGGCCCAATACATTGCTTGTGGGGCCGTTGTGATAAACTGCTACTCCATTGAGGTTGTCGATAGCATCTCCTACATTGACTGTTTTATTGACGTCGATTTTATTAAAGATAGAAAATCCTACGAGACCCAAAGAGAGTAGCAGAAGTAGTAAATATATATAACGTTTTGATTTTATGTTCATCTGTCTATTAGTTTAGGCCAAACCTGTATATGTTGTATGGCAAATATAGTGAAACTACTTATATGTTGAGAGATATAACTGTATGTTTTGTTGTTTTTATTTTTTAAGTAATAAAGTATAGTATATCTTTGATTAGTGTGTTGTGTGAAACAATGAGTGGCGAGATTAAATGATTACCGCACAAAAATATATAGTGTAAACCAATATTATATTTGTATGTGATGTTGCAACATTTTTTTTATCTTTATCGGATATTTGATTTAGGGATGGGATAGTGTGGATAACTATCTATGTTAACAATAAACCTGTGCTATCTAAATAAAACAACTTTAATAAAAAACTAAATAACTATGTCGATACTTAAACCTTACGCTGAATTGTCGGATGAACAGAAAGAGTTTGTAAATTCTTGTAATGATAGGCAAGGGAATGTTTTTTTGGAAGGACCCCCTTGGAGCGGCAAATCGTTGACCTGTTTGTATGGTTTGCAGAGCATTGTAAATAAGAATAACACCACTGCGCTATTTATGGTAACCAATAATGCTATGTATGGATATATGAGTATGGCTTTGAAGGAGTTGGGGATAAGCGAGAATGTAACAGTTCATACAAAGAATAGATTTTTTTGGGAAATGGCTGGGCAAAAAAGAATTAGTGTGAATCTCAATTCAGATTATCATGATAACTATAATAGTATTCTATGTAATCTGTTGGAAGCGGAGGTTGAGAAAAAGTATAGTCTCATTATTGTGAATGAGGTGCAAGACTATTTGCCAAAAGAGTGGGAGTTGATAAAGCGCATATCGGAGAAGATTGTTTGCTATGGCGATTTTAAACAGGCTATCTATAACAAAAAGGTTGAGAGAGAAACAATTTTAAATGATTGTATCCACAAAGAGCTAAGCTATCACTACAGTGATATATCGACAAATAAATTGATAAAAGTAAGAAATTTCTTTTTGGACGATAGCGAATATTTAGAGCCAAGAGAAGATATTCCTTTGGTGCAGCAGCTTACCATTGATGTGGAGTATAAGGCTATCGATATTAAATATAAGGATGAGTTGAGAACTATAGCCGAAATATTAAAAGCATTGGAGGGAGAGAATAGCAGGGTTGCAATAATATGTCCCGATAATAATAGGTTTGCCGAGCTTACTATTTATTTAGCTAGTAAAGGTATCGAACATAGTTATTATGAGATTAATAGCGATTTAAGGAAACATGATTTTGCTTCGTCTAAACCGCTGTTTTTATCGATATTTAATGCGGAAGGGTTGCTTTTTGATAATGTGATTCTTTTTGGGTTCGACAAAGAGAACTATATAATACAAATGAAGCGACAGGAGAATAAATTGAAGAACCTGCTTTATGTGGGCATGACGCGTGCAAGAAATACTACCTATATTATAAGAAACGAAAACACGGTTGAAGAATTGAAAGGGTTTGATGCAGAGAAGTGTTTAAATTGTTGAGAGAGAGCAATTGTGTGATGTGTTGATTGATTGTTATTGATGTATAATGTTTGAAATGATAAACTGTCTGAACCGTTGATTAATTATGATTAAATGATTTATATGATTGCATTGTAGGGACAAGTCGCGACTTGTCCTTGATAAATCATCATACAGCATCATAATCACATAAATCAAACAAATCATTTAAATTAACGGTTCAGACAATTTGCAAATAATCTCAGCCACAAAACAAATAATTTATGGGAAAGAAACAAAAACAGATAAAAACTAAAAAACAAAATACCGATATAAACAACTTTTTCACGCATGCCGACAATCAGATAAAGAAGATAGAGCAGGAGAGGAAGAAGTTTGGACGGAAGAGTGCTCCGTGGTTCAATCCCATTGATTTTTGGGATGTGGATGAGCGTAAGGTTACCGAGATATTGGCTTTTTTGTTAGACCCCAACGAGAGTCACGAGCAGGGCGATAGATATTTGAGACACTTTATAACGAGGTTTGGATTGGACTCTTTTACTTTTACCAGACGAGACAAGATAGTGGTGCAAAGCAACCTATCTACTGATGAAGGAAAGAAGATAGATATTGTGATTTACAAAAACTCTTTTGAGGTGGCTATTGCTATAGTAAATAGGTTGGGGCTGAGTAGCAGCGAACTGCAGATGGAGCTGGAGCACTATAGTAGGTATTTGTGGAATAGAACTGGCGACGACTATTGCTTGATTTATGTGACTCCTAAAGTAAAAACTGTTACTCCAAAAAGCCTGAGTAAGGAGGAGCGAAGAGAGCTAGAGCGTAGCAAGAAATTTAAGCACTTGGCTTATGAAGAGCATTTGATAGATTGTTTTGCAGAATTTGCCGAGATAACTGAGAGTGAACGTGTGAAATTGTTTTTAAAAGATTTTGAAAAAGTAATGAGAAAGAAATATATAGGCGAAAAAGATTTAGAAGCTAAGCAAGCTATGGTTGATTTGATAAATAGAAATCAGAAGAATTTGGAGATCTCTTTTATGGTTTCGAACTCTCTACCAGAGGTGAAGCGAAAGTTGAAAGAGCGATTCAACGCGCAAATGGAGAGTTTAAGAAAAGAGTTGAACCTTGATGCCAAGCAGGAGAGCGATAAGGTGTGGCTAAGACCCAAGAAGTGGAAGTATCACTATATTAGTTATACTTACGAAGATGGGCATGTATTCTACGGAATGACACAGGATAAGAGACAGGTAAACAAGAGGAGTTTTGATGGCGTGTTGCGTCACTTAAACGAGCATGGTGGTGGAGGTTTCCAATATAGTGAGTGGTGGCCTGCCTATAAGTACCTGTACAAGGATATTGATAGCAGTCCTGATTTTTGGAAGGCTATAAAAAATGGCAAAGCAAAGCAGGAGATTAAGAAGTTTATTGAGCTGATGATTGATGAATTTGAGACGGATGTGTTTTATGAATAAAATTATACCTTGGGAATGATTTAATTACCGCAAACCTATAATCTTATAGGTTCTACGAATCATAATTGAGACATATAAAATCAACGTATCAGATAAAAAAACGCATAACCTTTCTTAAAGCTATGCGTTTTTCTATTTCTATATTTTTGTTGAAAAACAAGAAATAAACTCAACTACCTTTTCTCTAATGTAAATTCTTGGTTGGAGGTCTGAATTGAGATTATCAATTTTTTACCCTCGAACCTGTAATTGTAAATAAAATCGGCATCTAAATAATCGAATTTAACAGTAAAAGTTTCATCGTTTTTTTCAGTGATTACTCCTTCTGCTTCAACATGTCCTTTTTTTGTAGCGAATGCATTGTTATTGCCAAAGTTATAAGTAGTACCTACATTTAATTCTGACATGTCGCCAGTTGCTTCTACAATTTCCCAAGTTCCTTTAAGTCTTTCGGAAGGTGATTTTTCTTTACCTCCGCCACATCCTGTAAAGAATGCTGCCATAAAAATGACAGATAAAATAACTACAATAGAATTTCTCATAACTTTAATGTTTTAAATTAGTGTTTTATCTAGCTAAACCATTTTATTCTATTTAGTGCTACTTCACAAATATATGATTTTATTTTGGTAAGCAATGCATTAAATGTAGTTGTTTTGAGATGAAAAATAGATATATCTCACTCTTCTTTGCTTGCAAAGAGAAGCTTATGGTTTTATCTCTTAAAACAGTGAGTTGTTTTACTCTATGAGGTGGCTGTGGGTTTGTAATACAAATTGTAATTATATAAATAGCGCTCATTATATTAAATACAACCTCATGTAAATCATACAAATCATTCAAAACAACCGTTCAGACAATGAATTTCACACTTTCAAAACAATAAACTGTGAAATTATTATGGTGTTGAGCAATAATTTTGTTACTTTGCAGATTAAATTACGAAAATCTATGCGCTTGTCGCAAAATTATATTTTTACACGTCTATTTGAATGGCTAAAAAGCATAAAATAAACAGATTAACTATTATCAACGCCAAAATAACATCCATAGTAAGTGTTACTTTGGTGTTACTGTTAATGGGGTTGACTGTTCTCACCTTTTTTATGGGCAATGGTATATCGTCTTATATGAAAGAAAACATGAGCTTTAGTGTAATGCTAAGCGAGGATGTGAGCGATGCAGATATAAGTAACTTAAGGAAAAAATTGGATGGGATGTCTTTTGTAAAATCGTCGCTTTTTATAAGTAAAGAGGAGGCTAAAAAGCAATTGATAGAAGATTTGGGCGAAGACCCCGAAGAGCTATTAGGCTTTAACCCAGCTACAGATTGTATAGAAATATATTTGCACTCTAACTATGCCAACTCTGATAGTTTGATATTTGTGTCGCAACAGATTAAGGCACAAACCAATGTAGACGACTTGCTTTATAGGCAAGAGGCGCTTGATTTGGTAAACGACAACCTAACCAAGATAAGCACCATACTATTGGGGCTATCGTTGGTATTGCTGTTTATATCGTTTACGCTTATACGAAATACTATACGACTGAGTATCTACTCTAAACGATTTATTATAAACACAATGCGACTGGTGGGAGCCACAAATGGCTTTATACGCAAACCTTTTGTAATTAGAAATATTGTGGATGGTGTGATTGCTGCATTGTTGGCCAATGTGCTTATAATGGGGCTGCTATATTATTTGAGCCAGCAGTATGCCGACTTGCGCAGTGTGTTGCAAACCAATGATATGATATATGTATTTGCATCGGTAGTAGTGTTGGGTATTGCAATTACGTATATTTCTACCATATTTGCTGTGAATCATTATTTGCGAATGAAGACCAATCATTTGTACTATATTTAATATATAAACGAAAACTACGCTATAAAATGTCTATAAAAAAACAAACTAATATAGAACCAAATCCAGATATAAAGCCTAAGAATTTTGCGTTGAGCAAAATGAATTTTATTATTATTGGCGCTGCTGTGCTTATTATTATTGTTGGGTTTCTGTTGATGACAGGACCAGGTACTACTTTGGAGGGTGGATTTGAACCCGATATATTTAGTGCGCGCAGAATAAAAGTAGCTCCACTGGTTGTATTTATAGGCTTTTTGGTGATGATTGTTGGCATTCTATTTCCCGACAGAAAACTAAAACAGGGCAACAAAGCATAATTGCGAAGGGTATTGCTTATACTTTTACTTTAGTGTATACGCATGATAGTATATACTGATTCTTTTTTATTATTCCATCTTTTTATCTTATTATAAATGAGTTTATTAGAAACAATTATTATATCTATTGTTGAGGGGCTAACTGAGTTTTTGCCTGTTTCATCAACTGGACATATGATAATAACACAGGCGTTATTGGGCGTAGAGAGTACAGAGTTTGTAAAGGCTTTTACAGTAAACATACAGTTTGGCGCAATACTTTCGGTGATTGTATTGTATTGGAAACGTTTTTTTCAGTCGTGGGACTTTTATTTTAAGCTGTTGATAGCTTTTTTGCCTGCCGCTATTATTGGATTGCTGTTTATAGATTATATTGATGCACTGCTAGAGAGTGTGTTGGTTGTAGCCATTATGTTGGTAATTGGTGGTATATTTATGCTGTTTGTAGATAAATGGTTTAATAAAACTACTGTAAACCAAGAGATGGGCTGGAAACGTGCTTTGCAAATTGGTTTTTGGCAATGTATTGCTATGATACCTGGTGTTTCGCGATCTATGGCTACTATTGTAGGCGGCATGTCTACTAAGCTCACGCGCAAGAATGCTGCAGAGTTCTCGTTTTTCTTAGCTGTACCTACTATGGCTGCGGCAGGCGGATACAAGTTGTTGAAGTTGCTGCTAGATCCATCTGGCAGAGTAATGTTGCAAGATAATTTAATTACACTGCTTATTGGTAATGTAATTGCATTTATAGTGGCAATGGGGGCTATTAAGTTTTTTATTGGATTCCTCACACGTCACGGATTTAAAGCTTTTGGATATTATCGTATAGTAGTGGGCGGTATTTTGATAGCGCTTATTGTAAGTGGTGTCGATTTAAGTAATATGTTGTAATGGATTTTATAGAAGGCGAGATACTAAATATTGACAAACCTTTGAATTGGACATCGTTTCGATTGGTAAAGGTGGTGAGAGCAAAGCTACGCGAGAAGCTGAAAATAAAGAAATTGAAAGTTGGTCATGCTGGTACTTTAGATCCTTTGGCAACAGGGGTGATGGTTATTTGCACTGGTAAGAAAACTAAACAAATAGAGCGTTTGCAGGCTGGCGTGAAAGAGTATATAGCTACCATAAAGCTGGGGGCTACCACGCCCTCGTTTGATTTGGAAACTGATGTGGATGCTGAATATCCAACAGAGCATATAACAGAAGAAATGGTGCGCGAGACCTTAAAAGAGTTTGTTGGCGAGATTCAACAAATACCACCAAATTTCTCGGCTTGTAAGGTAAATGGCAAAAGGGCATACGATTTGGCTAGAAATGACGTAGAATTTGAACTAAAACCCAAATTATTGGTTATAGATAGCATAGCTTTAGATAAATTTGAGTTGCCTTACATTACTGTGTCGGTTGTTTGCAGCAAAGGCACCTATATAAGGGCTTTGGCGCGAGACATTGGTACAAGTTTACAGTCGGGAGGGCATTTAACATCGCTTGTGAGAACACGCGTAGGAGATGCTACATTGGAGAAATGTTTGACTGTGGACGAACTAGATGATTTTTTTGAGAAAAACATCTAGCTATTTTATTTTAATAAAACAATATACAAATATATATATATGAAATTATCTCAGTTTAAATTTGAATTGCCAGAAGAGCTTTTGGCAAAACATCCTATGCAACATAGGGATGAATCTAGATTAATGGTTGTTCATAAGGATTCGGATAAGATTGAACACAAACAATTTAAAGATATTTTGGATTATTTTGATGAGAAAGATTTTTTCATCTTTAATAATTCTCGTGTATTTCCTGCTCGTTTGTTTGGACACAAAGAGAAGACAAACGCTAATATTGAGGTTTTTCTTTTGAGAGAATTAAATCCATCGCAACATTTGTGGGATGTATTGGTAAATCCTGCAAGAAAAATTAGAATTGGCAATAAACTTTATTTCGGCGAAAACGAAGAGCTTGTAGCAGAGGTGATAGACAACACAACATCTCGCGGACGCACACTTAGGTTCTTGTATGATGGCCCATATGAAGAGTTTAAACGTCTATTGCACTTAATTGGCGAGACACCTATACCTGACTATATGGACAGGATGGCCGAGCCAGATGATGTGGAGAGGTATCAAAATATATTTGCTAAAAATGAGGGTGCTGTAGTAGCTCCTGCTGCAGGTTTGCACTTTAGTCGCGAGTTGATGAAACGCATGCAGATAAAGGGTATAGACTATGATTTCTTGACTATTCATAATGGTTTGGGAGCCTACAGAGATATTGATGTGGAAGATTTAACAAAACACAAGATAGACTCTGAGCAAATACATATTACACAAGAGTTTTGCGACAGCGCTAATAAAGCAAAAGACAAGGGTGCCAAGATATGTGTTATTGGTACTGCCACAATGCGTGCTGTAGAAACAGTAGTGAGCACCGATGGACACTTGAAACCACACGAGGGATGGACCAATAGATTTATATTCCCACCCCACGATTTTTTGTTTGCCGATTCGATGGTTACCAACTTTAACATGCCTTACTCAACTTTGTTGATGATGACAGCTGCATTTGGTGGATACGATAAAATAATGGCTGCCTATAAATTGGCTATTAAAGAGAAGTATCGCTTTGGTGCTTATGGTGATGCAATGCTAATAATATAATTTTTGGCAAGAAATACTGTATGATTAACAAGCATAAAACTATATTTGCTTCAATTTATTTGGGCCTTGGTACAAACTTGGGCAACAGGAAGCAAAATATGGAAACTGCAATAGAAAATATTGAAAAGCAGATTGGGACTATTATTGCCCAATCTGCTTTTTATAGTTCAGAGCCTTTTGGTTTTGAGTCTGACAATCTATTTTTGAACAGTGTGGTGAAAGTTCACACTTCGCTATTGCCTTACGAACTACTTGCTACAACACAGCAAATAGAGATTGAGATGGGTCGTACTGTTAAATCAGATACTAATGGTTATACCGACCGTGTAATAGATATTGATATTCTTCTATACAACCAGAAGGTGATTGATAATGCACCGCACCTTGTTTTGCCACATCCTGAGATGCAAAAGCGCGATTTTGTGTTGAAGCCTTTGGCCGAAATTGCACCCCATTTTGTGCATCCTGTTCTTAATAGAACGATAAGCGAGCTGGTGGAGGAGTTGTAGAGTGGCAGAGGTTTAATTGCTAATAACTGCTATTACTATGCAAGTATGTGTTTTACAGATAAGGTGTCTGTAGTGATGGATAATAGCTAGATTGACACAATCTTGTATTGAAAAAAATATTTGTAGAAGAAAAAACATGAAAATAAAATAAGTAGTTGCATAGCAATGATTATTTCTACAAGAAAAAATTATTATTGGTGTAGAAAATAAGTAATACCCTTGGTAAAGACTCAAACATTAATTATCTTGTTGTAGATTTTGGAGGTAACCAGATTTAAACAACTAATATACAGTGGTTGTGTAATTGATAAGCTGTAAAAAGATGGAAAACAAAATTACTCTCTAAGTTATTACATGTACGCAAACTGCATAACATATGATTTTTTTCAATTTTCTTAAAAAACACAATATCGGATACGCACTAAGTGGCGGCGGAGCAAAAGGGTTTGCACATTTGGGTGCAATAAAAGCACTTGAAGAGCGTAATCTAAAGCCTGATATTATTGCTGGCACAAGTGCTGGTGCTTTGGCAGGGGTGTTTTATGCTGATGGATATTCGCCAGATGAAGTAGTTGATATGTTTAAAGATACCAAGTTTAAACAGTTTGTAGAGTTTACTCTTCCAACAAGCGGTTTGTTTAGACCAACCGGTTTACACAGTTTTATAAAGAAAAACCTGCGTGCAAAAACATTTGAGCAGTTACAAATTCCTTTTATAGCGGTAGCTACCGATTGGGAGAAAGGAACGTTTGTTGAGTTCTCTAAAGGCAACAACTTGGTGGATGCTGTGGTAGCCTCGTGTTGTGTGCCGCTCATCTTTTCGCCTGTTGAAATAGACGGAAGGTACTATGTAGATGGTGGTGTATTGAAAAACTTGCCGGCATCTGTTATTAAAAATAAGTGCAATGTGCTTTTTGGGGTGAATGTTATTATGGTTCAGCCTCCTGAAGAGAAAAACAATCTAAAGTACTTTGCTGAAAGAACTTTTACTATGATGGCAACATCTAATACGCTGGCCGATAAAAAACTTTGTAATGTGTTAATCGAAACAGATGGATTAGATAAATATTGGATGTTTGATCTTTCTCACACCGATGAGATTGTTGAAACAGGATACCAAGAAACTATGAAAAAGTTGAATGAGAGAAGATCTAAAAGCTCTATTATAAAAGCTAAGAGATTTGAATTATTAAATTTTAAAAGATAAAAAGATGAAGAAGAATAAAGATAAAATTATAATATACCAAGTTTTACCAAGATTGTTTGGAAACAAAAATGCAACAAGAAAGCATAATGGTAGTATAAGTGATAATGGTAGTGGAAAGTTTAACCAGTTTACAAACAGAGCACTAGATGATATAAAAAATATGGGATTTACTCATATTTGGTATACTGGTATACTTGCGCATGCTTCTAAAACAGACTATACGAAGTATGGTGTGCCTGAGCAGCATCCCGAAGTAATAAAAGGTAATGCAGGCTCGCCTTATGCTATTAGAGACTACTATGATGTTGACCCCGATTTGGCTGTGAAGGTTGAGAACCGCATGAAAGAGTTTGAAAATATGGTGGATAGGACGCACAAAAACGGAATGGATGTGATAATTGACTTTGTACCCAACCATTTGGCGAGAGACTATAAGTCGATTATGAAACCCGAGGGCGTGGAAGAGTTTGGTGATAATGATGATACATCGGTACAGTTTTCATCTAGCAACAACTACTATTATATACCTGGCAAGCCGTTAGATTTAAGCCAAATACCCAATAAAGAGGCAGAGAATTATACCGAAAATCCTGCAAAGGTAACTGGTAATGATGCTTTTACACACACGCCATCGCATAACGATTGGTACGAAACAGTAAAGTTGAACTATGGTGTAAACTATTTAGATGGGCGTAGAGAGCATTTTTCGCCCATTCCTGATACTTGGCACAAGATGAAGGATGTATTGCTCTTTTGGGCTGAGAAAAAAGTGGACGCTTTTAGGTGCGACATGGCCGAGATGGTTCCTCTTGAGTTTTGGAAATGGGTAATTCCGATTGTGAAAGCCGACTATCCAAACATTCTGTTTATAGCAGAAATATATAACAAAAATGCTTATCGCAGTTTCTTATCTACCAATGCTTTCGACTATTTGTACGACAAGGTTGGTTTGTATGATGTGGTAAGAGATGTGGCGTGTGGATATCGCCCCTCGTCTGATATAACATTCACATTGAGCGAAGTAGGTGATATACAGTCTAAAATGTTGAACTTTCTCGAGAATCATGATGAGCAGCGTATTGCCTCAGATTATTTTATGGGAGATGCCCAAAAAGGGCTTGCTGCTATGATTTTGACAGCATGTGTTAATACAAATCCAATAATGGTCTATTTTGGTCAAGAGTTGGGCGAGAAAGGGATGGATAAAGAGGGCTATAGTGGCAAGGATGGACGAACTACTATATTTGATTATTGGTCTGTAGACAAAATTGCACGTTGGAACAACAGTGAGAAGTGGAATACGGATAAGTTAACGGATGACGAGCAAGTTTTGAAAAATAAGTACACCTCTCTGCTTCAACTTTGTAATAAAGAGAAAGCCATAAGTCAAGGTAAGTTTTACGACCTTATGTATGCTAATTATGATAACATGGAGTTTAACTCTACTAAGGAGTATGCTTTCTTGAGAGGCGACGGAGAAAGTCTGTTTTTGGTGGTGGTAAACTTTAATAATAGTGATTCTGCTTTAAAAGTAAATATACCCGAAGAAGCTTTTGCGTTTTTTAAAAGAGAAAGAAATTTAACAAAACAAGCTATTCCTATGCTCAATGCCAATGGTAATGTTGTGACTTGCAATGGCACAGGTTTGTTTGAGGTGGAACTTGAGGCATACTCTGGTGAAATTTACAAATTAGTCTAATATTTAGATTTTAATTAAAGGTATAGTTTTCGTACATTTGTGCCCGTAAAGCCACTTATGTATAAACAAATTAAATTGAGATTTTATTTTCAATAAACACTTACAAAAGAATGCAAGAAATACCCTTCAAAATTTTCGCTGGTACTAATTCTCATTATTTCGCCGAAAAAGTTTGTAAAAGCTTAGGTTGTTCATTAGGGAAGATGAATATTGAATATTTTGCCGATGGTGAATTTTCAGTATCGTACGAAGAATCTATTAGAGGACGAGATGTTTTCCTTATTCAATCTACTTTTCCCAATGCAGACAACTTGTTAGAATTATTATTAATGGTTGACGCTGCAAAGCGTGCATCGGCAAGATCTATTGTTGCTGTAATTCCGTATTTTGGATGGGCGCGACAAGACCGCAAAGACAAGCCTAGAGTGGCTATTGGTGCTAAACTAATTGCAGATATACTTAATACTGCAGGTATTAACAGACTTATAACAATGGATTTGCATGCCGACCAAATTCAAGGTTTCTTTGATGTTCCTGTAGACCACTTATATGCTTCGGGAGTTTTTGTGGACTATATGAAGAGCTTAGACTTAGATAAATTAGTTTTGGCTACTCCTGATGTGGGTGGAACAAAACGCGCTAGCGCTTATGCTAAGTTTTTGGAAGTTCCGATGGTTATTTGCTATAAATTAAGAAAAAAAGCAAATGAAATATCAGACATGCAATTGCTTGGCGATGTGAAAGGAATGGATGTAGTATTGGTAGATGATATTGTAGATACTGCAGGCACTATAACAAGAGCTGCGGAGTTGATGCTACAGAATGGTGCAAGAACTGTACGCGCTATAGCAAGTCATGCTGTAATGTCTGACCCTGCAACGCAGCGTGTAAACGATTCTCGCTTAACCGAAATAATATTTACAGACAGTATACCTTATACAAAAGTGAGCTCGAAAGTGAAAATACTATCAGTTGCCGAAATGTTTGCCAACTCTATCGAAAGAGTATGTAACAACGAGTCTATTAGCTCTTTGTATGTAATATAAATACTAGCTAATATATTTAGATAAATAATATTTACCCTAAGAGTTGAAATAATAATTTTAAGCTCTTAGGGTAATTTGTTTATTTTAATGTGAGAACTATTTGATGGGCTTATAATTGGTTGCCTTTAATTTAAAATCTGTTCTGAATTGCTTGTCCTATTAAATATTGAGATAACAGGGACGCATCGAAAGCTATAGGTAATATTCTAAAAGCCTTGCTAAAGAGAAGTTAGGCTACTTAGAGCTAAAGCCACTAAAACCATTTATAACTTCAAATGCTTATAAATGATGTTGTTTTTTGCTCTCTATTTATGTTCTATTGTGTGTTAAAAACACTATCGCTATTTGGTGCTACTTACGGTAACACACACGCTGTTGCTTTTACAGCTACGCTATTTGCAATGGCTGTGCTACATGTAGTTAACTATCGTAGAAGAAAGAAATCTAACTAACCATTAATAATTAAAAGGATGAAAAAATATAATTTGCTGATTATAGCTTTGTTGCTATTAAGTGTGGGTAGTAATGCACAGAAGTTGGTTTTTAATAACGACCACACTTTTAAGATTGTACAGTTTACCGATATGCATTATGAGCATGGAAACCCAAAATCGGACACTACGCTACTTGCTTACAAGCGTGTGTTGGATGCTGAAAAACCAGATTTGATTGTTTTTACGGGTGATATTGTTACTGCCAAACCTGTTGAAGAGGGCTGGAGTGCTATTGCTGAGTTTGCCATTGATAGAGAAATACCTTTTGCTGTAACATTTGGCAATCATGATGACGAGCATGGAGTAACGCGCTCTGACCTTGCTAAACTGATAACACAGTATCCTTATAATGTGAATACATTACGTGAAGATGGATTTGAATATAACCTGAATAATGTTTTGCAAATTTATGGCAGTAAGCATAACATGAAAACTAAGGCAAATATTTATTTAATTGACTCTAAAGCTTACTCAACAATGAATGGAGTAGGGGGTTACGGATGGATTCCATCTGAAACAATAGATTGGTATAAGAAGCAAAGTCTACAATTCACTATTAACAATAACATGCAGCCAATTCCTGCTTTGGCATTTTTTCATATTCAATTGCCAGAGTACAAAACAGCATTTGATGATGAAAAGAATGTGCGATATGGCGAAAGATTGGAGAAAGAGTGTGCGCCAGAGTTAAACTCGGGCATGTTTTTAGCAATGAAAGAGATGCAAGATGTATTTGGAGTGTTTACAGGGCACGATCATGTAAACAATTACATAGTTGATTATTATAACATTGCATTGGCTTATGGCTGTTTTAGTGGTTGGAAAACAACTTATGTTGCCGAAACTAATGGGGCACGAGTTATTGTATTAAAAGAAGAAGAACGTGAGTTTAATACTTGGTTGCGTTTATTGGATGGAACAATAAAAGACAAGGTTACCTATCCAAATGATTTTAAAACAGAATAGAAGAAGTTTTTTTATACAAGAATAACAGCCAAACTAAGTACATGACAAAAAAATAAATATATCTATACTTGATTGATTATGAGATTTTAAAAGGACTGAGGCAATAAATGTCAATCCATGTTTAAAGAAGCTTTTAGCTCTTCTGCCATTATTAAGCATTCTAATTGGTTTTACGTTTTCATGCAAGTAAATACCAACTAAGTAAGCCCAAGTAAAAGCGATTATGACCAAAGCAAAGAGCTTTTCGATTCTTTCTATATCTTTCAAATGAGTGTCTTCTAAGTTGAATCCACTTGTTTTTAATGCTCTAAATGCAGTTTCAATCTGCCAGCGATCTTTGTATAT
>SMER01000113.1_pt1 | contig 17082 bp, 10 predicted proteins | sample 2456411 | NCBI WGS metagenome assembly SMER01 (sample SAMN10132597, study PRJNA489261) | soil metagenome | isolation source: day1 antibiotic-silt loam soil ammended with raw manure from dairy cow... | place: USA | collected 2015-05-01 | reverse complement strand
GATGCATTTGTTCATCCTCATCTTGATTTAATGTGGAATGTTACAAACGCAGCAGTTGGTTACAAAGCCGACAGAGTATATAACTTCATCCCTTATATTGGATTTGGTTATATCTACGGTATGGATAAAGATTTTAAGAAAGTAAATCCTGATAATGGAGTTCTTAAGGGTCAAAACCAATCTCTTACATGGAATCTTGGTATCATCAATGATTTCCGTTTATCAAACAATTTCTCAATCTTTGTTGAGTTGGCAGCTGCTGGTCTTCAAGATAGCTATGGTACACAATACAGTGGTATCTCGGGAAATGACTATGAGTGGGACGTAATTGGACAAGCTCTTGTAGGAGTTAAATTTGGTTTAGGTGGAAAACAAGACTTCACCAATGCTGAATTGATGGACTATGATATGATTAATGACTTAAACAGTCAAATCAACAGACTTCGTGCAGAAAACGAAAACTTAAGCAAAAGACCAGAATTCTGTCCAGAATGTCCAGAGATTGTACCTCAAGCAGCAGCTGAAAGTGTATACGTACCTAACGTAGTATTCTTCCGCATCAATTCTGCAACTATTGACAGACAACAACAAATCAGCGTTTATAACACTGCTGAATATTTGAAGTCTAATCCTAATGCTACTGTTCAAATTGTAGCTTATGCTGACCGCCAAACTGGAACTCCAGATTATAACATGAAGCTCTCTGAAAGACGTGCCAAAGCTGTAGCTGATGCTTTAACTAGCCAATACAGTGTTGACAGCAGCAGAATTAGCTTAGAGTGGAAAGGTGATACAGAACAACCTTACGCTGAGAACGATTGGAACCGCGTTGCAATTTTCATCGCTGACTAATCATTCAAAACTGAAATGATAGGTCATAAATAGCCCTTAAATGGATCTATTGAATGACTGAACAATATTAAAAACGTCTTTGCAGGCTTGCCTGCAGAGACGTTTTTTTATGCATTATTCTTTATTAAATTGATGATTTGAGGATATCGGAAGAATCTATCTAAAGAGTGATTTTCAAAATCAAGAGCTGCTTTTTTGTGAGGTTACAAAATATATCAGTAAATTACACAAACATATCTTAGACAAATCACTTACCCAAAGAATATTGAATAGGAGAAATTAAGTAGAAATCATTTCAACAGCCATAGATTGAACGTTCAACTGTTGATAACTCAATCTACCGAAGTGGAAATGTTCTGAATATATAAAATGCCTCATTTTAGAACTAATAATGGAGGTAAATGCCATGAAAAAAGAAAATAAGGCTAAGAATGAAAAATCGATTTCTTGATAAGAGAATCTTAAGAAAGGAATTGGATTTTTTAAGGTAAGAATGGCGCAAATTAGGACAACATTACGAAAAAATGTGTTTTCAAACATTTTCCCCGTGGTGGATGCAGTTTTCAACTGTTTAAAGCATTTTGTTGGCCTAAGAAATGTATTGAATTGAAATATCAATGGTTTACCAAATAAACACAGGCTTTTCCTGTTATACAAAAAAGGGACTGTCCTTCATGCAAGACAATCCCTTTTCATTTAAATACCTAATTAAATGTCACATAGAATTATGCGCGTATAAACTGCGATAATATTTTTTCCTCTGCAAACAGCGATGCTGTATTTATTAGAGCCAAGTGTGAGTATGCCTGTGGGAAGTTGCCCAATCTGCGTTTAGTCTCAAAATCTAAGTCTTCGCTCATCAGTCCTACATGATTCACATTTTTAATCAAATTGTCGAATATTTCTTTAGCTTCATCACGTTCGCCAATAGCATAGAGTGCCTCGATGAGCCAAAATGTGCAAATAGTAAAAGCGGATGTCGGTTCGCCAAAATCGTCAGCAGATTTATAGCGATACATCAGCCCATTATGCAACAAATTATCTTTGATAGTCTTCACCGTCTTTATATAACGTTCATCTGTAGCTTCTATAAAACCATAAGTTTGCATCAATAGCACAGATGAGTCGTAGTCTAAATTGTCATATGCTTGTGAGAAACACTGAATCTCTTCTTTCCATCCATTGGTTATGATATCTTCTTTGATTTCAGCAGCAGCCCCATCCCATGCATTGGCATATTTATCTTTCTGTATGAGTGATGCAATTTTGGAAGCTCTATCAATTGCAACCCAGCTCATTACTTTTGAGAAAACAAAATGACGCGAAATGGTTCTGAACTCCCAAATACTTTGATCGGGTTTTCTCCAGTCGCGCAGCACTCTCTGAACAAGGCTTTTTACAATCTCCCAAATTTCCTCCACCTCATCAAGCGTTCCAGGGAAATAAAGATAGTATTGATAAATGACATCGAGCAAATAGCCAATAGAGTCATTTTGTTTCTGATCGTAGGCAGCATTACCCACTCTCACGGGAGCAGAGTTTTCGTATCCAGCCAAATGATGAAGCACCTCCTCTGTCAATTTCTTCTCTCCTCTAATGCCGTACATGATTTGGAAGTTATCGTCACGCGACTTCAGAATCTTTGTTATAAACTCAATAAATCTTTTGGCAGTATTGCCATGTCTCATATATAGAAAAGTATCAATAGTCATGGAGGCATCGCGCACCCAGCAAAATCTATAGTCCCAATTTCTCACTTCACCAATAGATTCAGGTAGGCTTGTAGTAAGGGCAGCAAGAACAGCTCCTGAGTACTGATAAGACATTAGCTTCAGAACAAGTATACTTCGGGTGATTAAATCGTTGTACTCCTTAAACTGTCGCGAACGACTGCTCCAATTCATCCAATATACTTTTGTACGCTCGTAGTTAAGGTGTATTCTTTCTAAATCTACAGTTACCAATTTCTGATTGTAAGAAAGAAGAAAAAACTGATGATCTTTCAACTCAAACTCAACACCACTCAATACTGTATCGAAAGGTACGCTGGTGTATAGGTATATCTTATCGTCTTCGTCTTTCTTAGATATTGTTTTTATATAGTCTTCAAATTTGATGTGCTCCACCTCTTCGCGGGCATAATTCATGCGAGGTTCGTACTCTATTCTCAAACGAGGTTTTCCACGTATCACGCGCATATAGCGATGAATTTCGGGTGGAAGGTAAGATTTTCTTTCGGTTGTAGTATAATGAGGCATATAGTCGAACACTAAAAAAGCGCCCTCCTCAGCTTCATAGGTAGTGATAAGTATGTTGGTTTGATCTACATATCTCTGCGACACTGTGTATTGATCGGATACTGTGAAAGCAAAATGGCCTCCTTTTTCCTTATCTAACAAGCGAGAAAAAATAGATGGCGAATCGAAATCGGGAAAACAAAACCAATCTATACTTCCTCTTCTTGAAACCAATGCAGCACTTCTGCAATTTCCTATTACTCCGTAATTTAAATTATCCATTTATTTTTTTATTCTTAATATTCCACTTAGTACTTCGTAAGCTATAGGACAAGTATAAGCATTTTTTATGGATAAATTAAACACTTGATAGAATTTCTTTCTGTCAGTATGAGGATATTCCCTGCAAGCTTTGGGTCTGTTTTCGTAGATAATGCAATAATTATCAGCCATAAGAAACGGACAGGGCATCTCTTTAAAAACATAGTCACCATCCTCATCAATTCTTAAATAAGACGCTACAACTTCAGAGGGAGAGAGGCGCAACGCTTTAGCCATACGTTTTATATCAGCATCAGTAATAAGCGGGCCGAGTGTCTTACAGCAATTGGCACATTGCAAACAATCTATCTTGTCGGTATAGGTGTGGTGTAGTTCATGAATTTCACAATCCATTTTCTTCAACTGCTTCAAATTCTTCTTCCGATACATCTTTAAATTGGCCTCTGCTTTTGCGACAAGTGACTCTAAGTTTTCATAACCTTCAATCATCATCCATATTTATTTCTCCTCTAAGTGGAATTTGCATTAGCTGGCGCACTTCAGAAGGCGATTTTTTCAATCCAAACAAATACATCAGCTTAGCTATTGCAGCTTCGGTTGTCAAGTCATATCCGCTTATCACGCCAGCCTTTAGTAAGTCTTGCCCGGGCTCGTAACGATGCATTACTACCAATCCATATAGACATTGCGTAACATTTACAATTACAATATCACGATTCACAGCCTTTTCTAATTCGGAAAGAAACCACTCATCGGTCAGAGCATTGCCTGAACCATACGTTTCTAACACCACACCTTTTATGTTTTCCACATTCAGTATTGCAGATACCACACCTGCTGGAATACCCGGAAATATTTTGAGTACTGCAATACAATCGTCGAACGACTCGTAGAACACAACCTCTTTTGAATAGTCAGGTCTCAAAATTATACTCGGATTGTAACGTATAGTTACACCCGCCTCGGCAAGATGGGTGAAATTGGCACTCGTGAAAGCATTGAAGTTCTCTGCGTTAACCTTTGTAGTGCGGTTGCCCCTTAGCAACAGGTTTTGAAAATAGATACACACTTCGGGAACAACAGGATGTCCATCCACATCTTTATCGGCAGCAATTTCTAAGGCTGTTATTAAATTCTCTTTTCCATCTGTTCTCAGTTTACCAATGGGGAGTTGCGAGCCTGTGAATATAATCGGTTTTGTTAGGTTCTCAAACATAAAGCTAAGCGCCGAAGCAGTGTACGACATGGTATCTGTTCCATGTAATATAACAAAGCCGTCATAGTCGTCATAATGCGATTTGACCACCTCCACCATTTCTCGCCATTTATCGGGCGATATTTCCGATGAATCGATGAGCGGGTCGAAGATGTAAGTATCTACCTGAAAATTCAGACGCTTCATCTCTGGCACATTAGATCGGAGGTGACTAAAATTGAAAGGCTCCAAAGCACCCGTTTCTAAATTCTCAATCATACCTATTGTTCCACCCGTGTAGATCAACAGGACATGCGCATTTACATCTATCATATCATTAGTTTTACACAAAAGTAACCTTTTGTATCATTATAATATACTATATTCGCAAAAGATTTTTCTCATTACAACCGTTTGCTGAAGAGGTTATTTGTGCTTATTCTTGCTAACGAACTAAACAAGTAATAAATTGTTACATATCATATCAAATAACATCAAAAAGAAGAAATATGACTACTCATTCTATTAAAACAGTTTGGAGAGAAAATAATACATTCTCTACAGACATCGACGGCCACAACATTGTAATTGATTTAGGTGAAGATCAGGGAGGACAAAACCAAGGACCCCGACCAAAAAGACTTTTGCTTGCTGCTGCTGCAGGTTGCACTGGATTGGATGTGGTGGAGATGCTAAGAAAAATGCGTGTCGAACTACAACATTTCGATATTAAAATTGATGCAGAGTTGACCGATGAGCATCCAAAAAAATATGAATCGATGAAGCTTATCTATGACTTTAAGGGCGATGACTTGCCCGAAAAGAAAATTGAAAGAGCTGTTAAGCTATCATTCGAGAACTATTGTGGCGTACTGGCCATGTACAAGTCATGCATCCCCATCTCATACGAAGTAAGAATCAATCAAGACTAATTATTTTGTTTAATCCAAATATATCTAACAACATTATATTATCTTTGCAATCTACAATGGTTGTTTTCAACAAATAAGATGTAGATTCGAACATTTGATAAAACTTAAACATATTATGCAAACTATTGAACAATTTAATTTTTCAGGTAAGAAAGCTTTTGTACGCGTAGATTTTAACGTACCGTTGGATGAACAACTAAACATCACAGACGACACACGCATTCAGGCTGGAATACCTACAATGAAAAAAATCATTAAAGATGGTGGGAGTGTAATTATTGGCACTCACTTTGGAAGACCAAAAAAAGTATCCGATGAATTATCGTTGAAACACATCTTGCCACGCATTTCAGAACTACTGGGTGTGGAAGTGCAATTTGCCAATGACTGTGTGGGTGACGAAGCTGAAGCAAAAGCTGCCGCACTTCAACCAGGAGAGGTTTTATTGCTCGAAAACCTAAGATTTCATGCCGAGGAAGAAGGCAAACCTCGCAACGTGCCAGAAAATGCTACCGATGCAGAAAAAGAAGCGGCCAAGAAAGCAGTGAAAGAGTCTCAAAAAGATTTCACCAAAAGCCTTGCTACCTTAGCAGATGTATATGTGAACGATGCTTTTGGCACAGCCCACAGAGCACACGCATCTACAGCTCTTATTGCAGAACATTTTGATGCTGACCACAAAATGTTTGGTTTCTTGATGCAAAAAGAGATAAATGCTGTTGAGAAAGTATTGAAAGATACTCAAAGTCCTTTCACAGCTATTATGGGTGGATCTAAAGTTTCTTCTAAAATAGATATTATCAACAATCTTCTAGACTCCGTTGATAACTTAATTATTGCTGGTGGCATGAGCTACACATTTGCCAAAGCATTTGGCGGTAAAATTGGCAACTCTCTCGTGGAAGACGACAAGCTAGATCTAGCCAAAGAACTAGTAGAAAAAGCAAAAGAAAAAGGTGTAAATCTATTGTTAGGTACAGATGCTAAAATTGCAGATAGCTTTAGCAACGATGCAAAAACAGATTATGCACCAGTTAAAGAAATTCCTGACGGATGGTTAGGCTTAGACATTGGTCCAGATACTATTGAAGAGTTTGTAGAAGTTATCAAAAACTCAAAAACTATTCTTTGGAATGGCCCTACAGGTGTATTCGAATTCGAAAATTTCGAAGATGGTACACGTGCAATTGCTGAAGCTATAGCAGAAGCAACTAGCAAAGGTGCATTTTCACTAATTGGTGGTGGCGACTCTGTAGCAGCTATCAACAAGTTTGAACTTGCCGACCAAGTATCTTATGTATCCACAGGTGGTGGTGCATTGCTTGAGTTTATGGAAGGCAAAGAACTCCCTGGCATTAAAGCAATAAGAGGTTACTAAGACTTTGTAAGCCGAAATATAAAGTTATACATGACGTGTAGCTACTTTTAGAATGAAAGTGTCCAGAACAATGTTTTGGACTCTTTTTTTTGTGCAATCAAGTAACATATATTCGGGGTTATAGGCTCAAAGTGCTTATTTCTTTTTTTGTTGTATGATGCAAAATCATTTTCATTTAATCATATTACACAACGCATGCTACAAGAGACAGAGTATGGCTATGTATTTACTAAAAACCGTCCCCCATCATGCAAAGTGTTAGCTGTTCCCATTTTTTGAATTTAGACCAATTGACGATTTGCATTTACCGGGCAGTTTAAAACAATCTACTTAATTACATAGTGGAAGTCATGAAATAATTATGATTCATGCAATTGTATATTTACAGTAGCACTATTTTTTTCCATTTCACACCTCTGGCTCCCTTCAATAACAGTAAGTTTCTACATATCATACCTCTGTCACATTACGCAAGCTACTTATTTTCGAATTTGATACCTTCCGACCAATACAATACCCATTTTGCAATAAATAATATACCTCCTTTTTGACGCAACAGCTACTTTTCTAAAAATTATATGTCTTGGTACTTATGCAAAGGCTGTTTATTTTAAATTTTGATACCTTCGGGCAGCTTTGACATCCACAAAGCTGAAAAATATATACCAAAGTTATCTCTATTCAGTCCACTATATAGTATTCTCATATGATTCAACGATTGAATCATATGAGAATAGTCATATTTGTTTGATTCAACGGTTGAAATACTTAACAATACACCCTACTCGGGTAATTCAACAGTTTATTTGCTTGACAATACACAGCATTCGAGTGAATCAATAGTTGAATTGCTTGACAATACAGATCATGGAGTGAATCAACGATTGAATTGATCCTATTTAGTTAATTTTCCTTTGATTCAACGGTTGAATGAAAAAAAAATCTGGCTAGGTGGAGTGATTCAATTTGATTTTGGTATGTTTTTTATGGAAAAAGGATTATCAGCTATAGTTTTACCTATCATTTTTTTTAGCAAAGCTGCCATTGCTTCTGCTTTTGCTATCTAATTCTCTCCTGATCGACTATTCACCAAAGTTTTTACTATTTTATTTTGTGCGGAGCTCACTTCCACCCTGTTCAATGCTATATAATTCTATGTATAGCTCCCAAAGCAGGTAACTTGTTATGTTAAACATTAAGCCAACCTGCCTTCTTTATACATTTATAGTAAGTTTATTTGTAAAAATGCTTCATCGCAGCTAGTCATTAAACCCTAAAACAAAGAATATGAAAAGAAACAGATCGCTAACACCATGAAAATTGCTTCCATTAAGAGATGTAAGCTAAATCTTTATACATTCTAGCAATGAAGTTTTAGTAAAATTAGTAGATATGGTAACAAATACAATGCACTTAGGAGTGAGGATTACTTCACCGCCTCATTATAAATAAACATCCACAACAAACCATCCACCAACAAAGCACCGCATTCAAATTTTGCAAAACAATACAATACATTCATCAGAACATCTTATATTATCTACTCCTCCCTCCCCCATTTTCATCTTTTTAGTATGCTACATTTCATATCTCTCTCTTTTTTTTGTAATTTTGGAGAGTTTTTTTGGAAACTATTCCAAAATAAGCTACACCAACAATTTCAATAGCAATAAAAACAGACTCAAAAATAATGAATATTTCATACAACTGGCTGAAAGATTATCTCGAATTCGATCTTACACCGCAAGCTACTGCAGACGCTCTCACTTCTATTGGTTTGGAAACCGAGGGATTAAACGAAATTCAAACCATCAAAGGTGGATTGGAAGGTTTGATTATTGGCGAAGTGTTGACTTGTGTGCCCCACCCCAACTCTGACCACTTACACTTGACTACCGTAAATGTTGGCCAAGACGGAGAGCCCCTCAACATTGTGTGTGGAGCGCCCAACGTAGCCCCAGGACAAAAAGTAGTAGTAGCCACAGTGGGAGCTACCCTTTATATAGGCGATGAAGAGCTGAAGATAAAGCGCTCAAAGATTAGAGGCGAAGAGTCATTGGGTATGATCTGTTCGGAAAACGAAATTGGTGTTGGTAATTCGCAAGATGGCATTATTGTTTTACCCAACGGAGCACAAGTAGGAATGCCTGCCAAGGAATATTATAATGTAAAGAGCGACTATGTGTTAGAAGTGGATATCACGCCCAATCGCGTGGATGCTACCTCTCATTTTGGAGTGGCGCGCGATTTGGCTGCTTATCTTCAGCAAGCAGGCATGCCCTACAAACTGAATAAACCTTCGGTTGAGAATTTCAAAATTGACACTGAAGAAGGTGGTATAGATGTGGATGTGGAAAACACTGAAGCATGTCCACGCTACTCGGGCCTAACTATCCGCAATGTAAAAGTTGCAGAAAGTCCCGATTGGTTGAAAAATAGACTTCTTCCTATTGGCATTCGTCCAATCAATAATATAGTAGATATTACCAACTTTGTGTTGCACGAATTAGGACAGCCATTGCACGCCTTTGACATGAACCATGTGAAAGGAAACAAAGTGGTGGTGCGCACAGTAGAGCAAGATACTTTGTTTACCACACTAGACGAACAAGAACGCAAGCTGCACGAAAGAGACTTGATGATTTGCAACGCCGAAGAGGCAATGTGCATTGCAGGTGTGTTTGGCGGAATGGTGGCGGGTGTGACAGAAAGCACTACAGACGTGTTTCTTGAGTCGGCCTATTTCAACCCAACATGGGTGCGCAAAACTGCGCGCAGACATATGCTCAACACCGACTCATCGTTCAGGTTTGAAAGAGGACTTGATCCCAACAATTCACTCTATGCGCTGAAACGTGCTGCACTATTGATACAAGAAATTGCCGGAGGCACCATAGAGGGAGCCATTCGCGACATATATCCAGTGGAGACACCTCAACCCAAAGTGGAGTTGAACTTGCATAAAGTGAACACACTTATTGGAAAAGAAATTTCTACAGAGACAATAAAAAGCATTCTCAATAGCCTTGACATTGTTGTGGAGAGCGAAACCGAAGAGGTGCTTAAATTGAGCATACCAACCTACAGAGTAGATGTGTTGCGCGATGTGGATGTGATAGAAGAGATATTGCGCATATACGGATACAATAATATTGAAATAAGCGATTCATTGAAATCGAACCTATCTAACGAAACAGACACAGACCGCAAACATGTGTTGCAAACACTCATCTCGGAACAACTGAGCGCACATGGCTTCAACGAGATTATGAATAATTCTCTTACACAGAAGGCTTATTACGCGGAATCGGAAGTATATCCGGTTAGCGACAATGTGAACCTACTTAATCCTTTGAGTGGTGACTTGAATGTAATGCGCCAAACACTGCTGTATGGTGGTTTGGAAAACATTATTCACAATGCCAATCGCAAACATGCCGACTTGAACCTCTATGAGTTTGGTAACTGTTATTTCTATGATGCAGACAATACCAATCCTGACAATCCAATAGCTCAATACACCGAGGAGACTCATCTAGGTGTGTGGCTTTGTGGCAAACGCAACTCTAAAAACTGGGCTGTAGCCGAGACACTAAGCTCTGCTTATGAATTGAAAGCCCATGTTGAAAACATACTGTTGAAATTGGGATTGAACGATGACAAGCAATTGGTTCACGAACCATTTAGCAACGAACTCTTTGCAGCGGGGATGAGCATAGGTACTCGTCAGCAACATCTTGTGAACTGGGGCGTGGTTCATCACCAAGTTCTGAAAGGATTCGACATCGATACAGATGTATATTTTGCAGAATTCAATTGGGATGCATTGATGAAAGTAACCCGCAAGCATGTTGTTCTATTCAATGAACTTCCAAAGTTCCCGTCAGTAAAACGAGATTTGGCTCTACTTATCGATAAAAGCATTACATTTGCTGAGATAGAGAAAATTGCTTTCAATTCTGAAAGGAAACTATTGAGAGAAGTTACACTCTTTGATGTATATGAAGGCAAACATTTGCCCGATGGCAAAAAATCGTATGCGGTGAATTTCATATTACAAGATTATGAAAAAACGCTCGACGACAAACGCATCGATAAGATTATGAGTAAGATTCAGCAGAACTTAGAGAAAGAGCTGGGAGCTCAATTAAGATAATTAGTCATTGCAATAAAACAGTATAAAAACAATAAAATAATACAAACAACCTCTTATCACTACGCATATTCACCAATCAGGAATAGCGCACACAATGCAGGTTCATAAAAACAATTATGGGAAGAGCATTTGAATATAGGAAAGCTAGAAAAATGAAACGCTGGGGCAACATGGCTCGTGTGTTCACTAAATTGGGAAAGGAAATAACTATTGCTACAAGAGAAGGAGGTTCCGATCCAGAAACTAATCCTCGTTTGCGCGTGCTCATTCAACAGTCTAAGAAGGAGAACATGCCCAAAGAGAATGTTGAGAGAGCCATTAAAAAAGCTACAGACAAAGATTACACCGATTTAAAAGAAGTTTTATTTGAAGGATATGGTCCTTACGGTATTGCGATTGTAGTAGAAACTGCTACTGACAACAACATGCGCACTGTGGCCAATGTGCGCAGTTATTTCAACAAGCTGGGTGGCTCATTGGGCACATCGGGTAGTTTAGAGTTTTTGTTCGATCACAAATGTGTATTTAAGGTTGAAGCCAAAGAGGGCGTATCGATCGAAGATTTAGAGCTAGAATTGATAGACTATGGTGTGGACGAAATAGAGATGGACGACGACGGCATTGTGCTTTATGGAGAGTTCAAATCATACTCTGACATTCAAAAATATTTGGAAGAAAACGGCTACGAGATACACTCGGCCGAGTTTGAAAGAATACCTCACGATACAAAAGTTCTTAACGACGAACAGCGTGCACAAATAGAGAAACTGATTGAGAAATTTGAAGAGGATGAAGATGTTCAAAACGTCTTCCACAATATGGAAGAAGCTATCGAAGAGGAGTAAGGAACTGAGAAATAGACTAAAATCGTAAACTGAAACAAACTACGATTGAGAAGGGCTGACATTAACACGATGTCGGCCTTTCTTTTTTAGGGCGCCATCTCATTATCAATTAATCGATTGTTGTATTGCTGAATGAGGGCTTTAATTCGTCTTTCCATGGTTTGTTGTATATTCGGATGCTTTTCCAATACATTATTTTTCATCATCCTGTCTATATTCAAATTGTAGAGCGCAATAGATCTGTCGTTCATATATTGTAGCAACCACTCCCCTTCAAACAATTGATGTGCACCATTAAAAAAGTTGTAAGCAAAATGCTGATCGGCTGGGTCGAACATATTGTTTCCAAAGGCTATAAACTTATCTTCTACGCCAAGCATAGAGAGCACGGTTGGCATAATGTCTGTTTGCTGCACTACAGTAGTATCATCTAGCCCAACAAGATCGGAGTCTGGAGCATAAAAGATAACGGGGATTGAGAATGCTCCTTGAGCTGTTTTATATTCTGCCAAATGCCCATCTACAGCATGATCTCCAGTTATCACAAAGAGTGTATTGTCGAACCAATCTTGTTGCGAAGCCGTTGCAAAGAAGTTGCGCAAAGCATTGTCTGAATAACCCACTCCCTCATGAATTGGGATGTCTCCTTTGGGGAACACTCCTTGATATTCAGATGGAATTCTATAAGGGTGATGTGATGACAAGGTGAACACAGAAGTCAAAAATGGCTCTTTTAGTTTATTTACTTCTTGAGCCATGAACTGCAAAAAGGGCTCGTCCCATATACCCCAATGTCCATCGAAATCCTTTTTATTATCATATTCGGTCATCCCCACATAACTATCAAAGCCTGCTTGCTGCATAAATGCACTAAAGCCCATAGAGCCATTGGGAGCTCCGTGATAAAATGCAGAGTAATATTGATGATTTCTTAAAACTGAAGCCAATGAGTTTATCCTGTTGCCCGAATAATGCGATAGTATAAAAGGAGTTTCGGACGATGGGATGGATGCAATGATAGATGGCAAAGCATCTATAGATTTGCGTCCGTTGGCATAGCCACGTGTAAATACATAGCTATGATTGACAAGAGAATCTATAAAAGGGGTATAACCTTTATAGCCCTCAATATCAGTGTTGAGTGAACCTACCCACTCTTTGCCAAAACTTTCCCAAATGATAAGCACCACATTACGACCTTCAAATTTATTGAAGAGTGTTGTGGAGTCAGTATTAATTGCATGTTCTGCATAAAATATCTCATTAAGCTCTGCAGTATCAAAATACTCTTTGCGTTCCAAACGGCTTTTGCCAAACGTGCGAATAATGGCAAAGGGAGTGTTGAGAACAATAGCACGATGTTCTGGTTTTTTAACAAACTCTGCTGCATTGCTTAGTGTGATGGGTCGTGTGCCTGCTGTGTATCCACCTCGCATAGCGCCAACTGTATAATATCCTGCAATGGCCATAAAAATAATAGCCAATGGATAGTAAACAAAATTTCGGAGCTTTATGTAGGGACGCTCTACTCTAATTTTTTTGTACATCCAAACCATCAACAAGATCAATGCAATTACAATGAAGGTGATGTACCAATAGTCCCAAATGAAACTAACAAAATTAGTAGGGTTTTCGTTTTCGAATTCTTGAAAAACTCCCGAAGTGGTTCTCTTCATAGTGTATCGATAGTAAACCACATCGATCATATTGAGGGTGATACCAATAGTATTGACTATGTAGAAGATGATAGATACAACTTTTTGATATGCCCTGTTGTACCTAAACCTAAATGGCAAAATGTGCATGAGTATTACCAACGAGTTGGTATAGGCTATGGCCGAGGCATCAAATCTAAGCCCGCGATACATAAGAGTGGCTAGATAGCCCACATCCATGTTAGCAAAGAGCGACGGGTTTAAAACATAAAACAAGAATCGGGTGATAGAGTATAATACAAATACTAACAGTAGTCGTAAAAGCAATACCACATATATGTTGCTCCAGATCGAAGGCTTTCTTCTATTATTCATAACGATTGACCAAAACTAATAAAACTATATAGTGAATGAGAGAGCAAATTTAGTTAATTAATTGATGGCAGACTCTATTCTACTCAAATAAATAGATGATGCCTCATCTCTCTTCACATCTTGAACTGTGAGCTTATTATCTATTAAACGGTTATTATATTGTTGTATCAAGGCTTTGATGCGCTGTTCCATAGGAGTTTGCGAAACAAGATGTTTACCAACAAGATTGTGTTTCATCAGTCTGTCTTCTACAACATTGTAAAATCCAGTAACAGTTTCGTTCATATACTGTAACAACCATTTACCTTCTATCAACTGATAGGCTCCATTATAATAATTGTAGGCAAAGTGCGGACTATCTTTACTAAACATATTACCGCCAAAGGCAACAAAATCGCTTTTCACTCCTAGCATAGAGAGCACAGTTGGCATAATATCTGTTTGTTGCACAATTGAGGTGTTGTCAAGACCAACTAAATCGCTACCTGGAGCATAGAACAAAATAGGGATGGTGAAGGCTCCTTCTGCTGTTTTGTATTCTGCTAAGTGTCCATCTACAGCATGATCGGCAGTGATTACAAACAGTGTGTTGTAGAACCAATCTTGTTGAGAAGCTGTTTCAAAGAAGCGCCGCAGAGCATAGTCAGAATAACCTAAACATTCATGTATCGGCATGTTACCTTCAGGGAAGTCGTCGTCATATTCTTCAGGAATTTTGAAAGGATAATGCGATGTTAGTGTAAACACTGAAGAGAGAAAAGGTTGAGGTAACTTACTCATTTCTTTTGCTGTATATTGAAGATAGGGTTCATCTGGTATACCCCAATGTCCATCAAAATCATCGGGATTATTATATTCAGTCATTCCAAAATAGTGGTCAAATCCAGCCTGTTTGACAAAAGAGTCGAAACGCATAGATCCATTTACTGCCCCGTGATAAAATGCCGAAGTATATCCCCTAGACTTTAACACAGAAGCTAGAGAATTAATCTTGTTGCCCGAATAGGTAGATAATACAAAAGGAGTTTCGGAAGATGGGATACCCGCAAAAATGGCAGGTGAAGCCTCAATAGATTTACGACCATTGGCATAACCACGCGCAAAAAGATAACCTTGTGTAGAAAGTGAGTCGAAACAAGGTGTATAACCTGTATATCCTTCTATGTCTTTATTGAGAACTCCCACCCACTCTTTGTGTAGGCTTTCCATAATGATGATCATCACGTTTCTACCCGCAAATTTATTGAAAAATGGAGTTGTATCATTTTTGATTATATGCTCAGCATTAAACACCTCATTCAGCTCTTGAACTTCAAAATAATCTATGCGTGGCAAACCTGATTTTCCGATGGTGCGAATAAGCGAAAAGGGAGTATTGAGGACAATTGAACTATGTTCGGGTTTGAGCACATGTTCTACTGCATTATTCAAATTGATAGGGCGCACTCCGGAGGTGTAGCCTCCACGCATGGCTCCGATTGTGAAGAAAGCAACAATGGTCAAAAGTATTATTCCAAACGAGCTATAGACATATTTGCTCATCAAAACAGATGGACGATGTACTTTTATTTTTTTATCTATTCCAATCAATAACAAAACAAGCGAGAATAGAATAAGGGAAACATACCAATAAGTAAAAATGAAGCTAAGAAAACTTGTGGCATTCTCGTTTTCGAATTCTTGAAAAACGGCTGATGTAGTTCGTCTTAATGTATATCGATAGTAAACCACATCAATCATATTGAGGGTGAGCCCAATAGTGTTGACAATGTAGAAAATTAAAGATACTGCTTTTTGATAACCTCTATTAAACCTGAATTTGAATGGCAATATATGCAAAAGTATCACTAGAGAATTGGTGTAGGCAATGGCCGAGGCATCGAATTTGAGCCCACGATACATGAGAGTGGCTAAATAGCCAACATTCATGTCTGCAAAGAGTGACTGGTTTAACACATAAAATAGAAAACGGGTGATGGTGTAAAGCCCAAACACTAGCAAAATACGTAAACACATCACCACGTAAATATTGTTCCAAAACGAGGATCTTTTTCTATTTATCATAAAGGTTAGTGACAAGAAATAAAACCATATTGAATTTGAGAGTGCAAATTTAGTTATTAAATTGAACACTTAGTCTACCCTACTCTTTTTCTTTTAGTCGTACAATCATTTCGTCTATCTCTTCGTCTGTAAAATTACCTGTTATGTTGGCTCTTCCACCCAAAATGGCATCATTTATTGTGGGCATTGATACTATTTGCTTTCCTAATACTATCGCCAAAGGTTTTCCTCTATTTTTCTTAGTTAATGAATAGAACTTCTGAGCAGCTTCTTTTGTGAATTGGATGCTAATCTCTGTATGTTTATCATCGTAGCTAATTTTCTTTACTTCCAGTATATCTTTTGAAGTGAATGATGGTTTGTCATCCAATATAATCTCTTTGACTCCCGTAGCATATACATCATCTTTAGTTAGATAGAATCCGTCTTCTCTATCTGTAGCTAATGGTTCAAATATCGGATCAGGACTTCTAATTGATTCATCCAAACTATTGGTTATACTGTCTATCTCTTCGTTTATGTAGCTATAATGATTATAAATAGCTTTAAAAATCACAGCAGGATCAAATAATTTCTCATACACACTAGACTGCAAAAAACTATAGATATTATCAATCTCTTCATCATTCAAATATTCTTCGAAAACCTCATTTACTACTTTTAAAAAGTTCTCTTCGGTCAATTGTTTTTCCAATTCAACTAGTCGCACACTGTCTCTACCAATAGCATGATACTTCAAAGGTTCCAAACGATATTCGTAATTCATTTTTTGAACATCAACAATATTCAGTTTGTCAATAATAGCTTTGGTCTTTTCTTGACGACTCTGTCCGTAAGAACAAAGAGATACAAAAAGGAGTAAGATTATTATTAAACCAAGAATAATTGTTTTTTCAAATCTTTTCATTTGATGTAGGAGGATTATACGATGAATAGTGAGAGGTAGCTATTGATTAGTAATTACTTTTTAATATAAACTCGTTTCACACGGGGAGACACAGAGGTAAGTATATCATATGGAATAGTATCAATAGATTCTGCCAATTCTACAACTGGTAATCCTTTTCCAAAAATAATGACCGCATCTCCCTCTTTTGCCTCAATGTCTGTA
>SMER01000206.1_pt1 | contig 17111 bp, 12 predicted proteins | sample 2456411 | NCBI WGS metagenome assembly SMER01 (sample SAMN10132597, study PRJNA489261) | soil metagenome | isolation source: day1 antibiotic-silt loam soil ammended with raw manure from dairy cow... | place: USA | collected 2015-05-01 | reverse complement strand
ATACAGCCCTTGGAATAGTATCTGCATACATCACAGTTATAACACCGAACTGTTCTTGAAACATAATAGGAACAGACACTCCGTAGGAGTCGAACCGTCGTGCGCCAAGCATGGTGAGAATACTTGACGGTGAAAGTCCGTTATGGGGGCTATCAGTTGCCAACCATTAGCTCAAGGCAAGGGTGTCCATCGCGAGGTGGAATCTGAAGGAAGCCGGAGGCAAACTTCTGGTCGGAGGAACACAAACATTATTAGGCATGTCTTGTAGGATGAGTTTGCGACGCAAAACAAAGTCCAATAAACTGAGCGGATGCAAGGGGTGTAAATGATGCCGATAGATGGAAGGAAAGTAACTCATCTTACCTTGGGAGGTCTCTTTGACGTGTCTATACAATATTTATATAGACACGGTTGAAACAAGATTTACAGAGAGAAGTCAGCAGAAGCCATAGTAGTAGGAATACGAGCTACACACATTTAATATGTCAATGTAGAAGGTCTCACGAATATGAAGGGCTGAATCTTAATTAAGTGAATAGTAAATGAATGTTACCTAATGAAAGGAAGAAAGCAGAAAATATCGCAAGATACCTTACCAATCAAAGATAGGACAGAATCCGACAATAAAATTGGAGGGCAGACTTTCATGTGGATAACTGAAAACAACTTCACTAACAATGAACAGAGATTTGGAATGTTAGAGATGATACTCTCACCCATAAACTTAAACAAGGCTTACAAGAAGGTTAAGTCTAATAAAGGAAGTGGTGGTGTTGATGGTTTAAGTGTGGAAGATTTACTTCTATACTTGCTAGAACATAAAGAGAATATTGTAAAATCTATCATTCAGGGTAAATACCGACCTAACCCTGTTAGGAGAGTAGAAATACCCAAAGAGTTAAACAAAACACGATCGTTAGGAATACCTACGGTTGTGGACAGAGTAATACAACAAGCGATAGCACAAATACTATCTCCTATTTACGAACCTCTTTTCTCACCCTACAGCTATGGTTTCAGACCCAAACGCAGTGCACATGATGCACTTAAGCAGTGTCAGAAATATATTAGCGAGGGATATATATACTGTGTAGATATGGATTTGGAAAAGTTCTTTGATAAAGTAAGCCACAGCAAACTAATCGAAGTTCTATCTAGAACCATTAAGGATGGACGAGTTATATCGCTCATCCATAAATATCTAAATGCAGGAGTTGTAGAGAAGGGAGTCTTTGCAAAAACAGAGATAGGTGTCCCGCAAGGAGGCCCATTAAGTCCGTTATTGAGCAATGTAATGCTGAATGAACTAGACAAGGAACTTGAAAATCGAGGACATAAATTTGTTCGCTATGCCGATGATTGTATGATATTCTGTAAAAGTGAACGAGCTGCCCAAAGAACCTTAGAGAGCCTTGTAACATTTATTGAGAACAAATTGTTTTTAAAAGTAAATGCCCAAAAGACTGTAGTAGCACATATCAAGGAAGTAAAGTTCTTAGGATATAGTTTCTATATCAGCAAAGGAAAAGTGCTTCTCAAGGTACACCCCAAGAGCATTGCCAAGATGAAAGAGAAAATTAAAACACTCACATCACGGAGCAATGGATGGGATGGAGCGAAACGAAAAGTAGCCCTGCGCCAATATATAACAGGGTGGGTAAACTACTTTAAATTAGCAGAGATGAAATGGCTGTTAAGGGATATTGATGGATGGTACCGTAGGCGATTGCGTATGGTTATTTGGAAACAATGGAAACGAGTAAGAACAAGATATAAAAATCTAATTAAACTCGGTGTAGTCCATTTTCAAGCCCATAGGTGTTCAAATACAAGAAAGAGTTACTGGCGAACAGCCAATAATAAAATCATAGCTTTCTCCGTCACTAGCGCATCGCTCCAAAAGGCAGGATACTTGTTTTTCTTAACTTACTATCTCTCTGTTCGTGTATAATTGAGAAACCGCCGTGTACCGAACGGTATGCACGGTGGTGTGAGAGGACAGATAGGGAATTAATCCCTATCTTCCTACTCGATTGTAGTAAACGTTTACCCACACAACTCAAGCATCGTAGATTAGGCATATGAAATTTGATATAGTGAGAAAGTTAAATTAAATCAACATGTAAAATGTAAAAACAAACACATACTTTTGCATGTGATCCGTATCGATGGCACATTGCAGCTAAAAATGAGAAAAGCCTAACTCAATGAGTCAGGCTTTTCGGTGCTTTAGAAGCAATTTATAATTAAACGATATTGCAATTTTAAATGTTTTCGTCTATTGCATCTATCTTCTTAACAATCAATTCCAGTTCAACTTTAATCTTATCTATTTTGCTGTTCATATCGTCCAAAAGAGTATTCCCTTTCTTAGATGAGCTTGATAAAAACCCGATATTGTTTTCATATGTCTGAAGCTCCGATTTCATTCTCTCAAACTGACGCATCAGCTTTTCGCGTTCGTGAAGAACTTGTCCACGTGAACGATCCGATTTTGTCATTTCTGATATATTCGATTTGAATGAATCCAGCTTTCTTTCCGATTTATTTATATTCAGACGAGCATATTGTGCATCAGTTGCTGCGACAAATTCGTTGTAAGCCGAGTTTTTAGCTTTAAAAGGCACAAAACCTATTGCATGCCATTCGTCCATCAACTCTTTTAGCTTCTCAACAGACTCTTCAGCAGTGAGAGAAGTGTCAAGATTCTTAATCTTTTCTGTTACTTCTTTTTTTAGTGCAAGGTTGGCTGCTTCTTCTTCGTGAATTGATTTTGTGAATAGTTTCTTTTGCTCAAAGAAATAGTCGCAAGCACCTATAAAACGTTTCCAAATGCTCGAAGAGTTTTTGCGAGGCACCATTCCTATTTCTTTCCATTCACGTTGAATGGCTATCATATCAGAAGTCGTATTTTTCCAGTCTTGACTATCTTTCAAAGCCTCTGCACGCTCACACAATTCTATTTTCTTTTGCAAGTTTTCTTCAAGTTCTCCACGTATAGATTGGTAGTAAGCATTCTTGCCTTTGAAAAACGAGTCGCAAACTGTACGGTAACGTTGAAAAATTTTTGCATTTACTTTTCTTGGAGCATATCCAATTTGTCTCCATTCGTTTTGCAGATTGAGCACTTCACGGGTTTTTGATTCCCAATCTCTTGTGCTTTTGAGCGTTGCAATATCTATTGCTTCAAGTGTTTCGCATATTGCAACTTTCTTTTCGTAATTTTCGCTCTCATCCGCTTTTAGCGATTCAATGCGATCTTGATATTTTGTATTTATTTCGGCAGAAGCTTCTTTAAATCTTTGCCAAATTATCTCTCTGTCTTTTCTTGCAACAGGGCCTATATCGCGCCAGTCTTTGTGAAGCTTTTGCAATTGGTGGAAAGCCGATACAACATCTTTCTCTTCAATCAACTTCTCGGCCGATTCGCTCAAACCTATTTTGCTTTCAAGGTTTTTCTTAAAATCGTAGTCTCTATATTCATTGTGAATATGCACAATATCGTAAAACTTCTCTACTTGTTCTTGGTACAACTTCCACAGTTCGTGTTCTTTACCATGAGGCACTTGTCTGATGCTGTTCCATTCATGTTGAAGTCCCTTAAAGTCTTGATATTTCTTATTGAAATCTTCCTGACTTTCGGTAAGTGCCTTCACCTCTTCTATTATGGCAAGTTTGCGTTCGTAGTTTGTCTCTTTTATTTTCTCTTCATTGGCCGCAATTTTCTTTCTCTTTTCAGCCAATGTTTGCAAGAGGTTTTTACCTTCGGTATGCAGTTCAGATTCTTTTATTACAAAATCCTCTTCTTTGCCACCATCCGTCAAGAACTGATGCTTTTGTGCATCTGACTCTTTTCGAATTTCGCTGAAATAGAAACCTTGTAGTTTGTCTAACTCTTTGCGTGAAAAATTATCTTTACCCGCCAAATCGCGAAGTTTACCCACAATTTCTTCAAATGTAAGTGGTGCACTGGGCTTCTCTTTTTTGTCAGGAGCAGCAGTAGTTTTTTCTTTTACCTCTTCACTCTTTTCAGCAGATACTTCATTCTCTTCAGCTTTCACATCCTCTTTAGTTTCAGTATCAGCAGATGCAGGAGTCTCTTCAGTTTCCTCAGTTTTTTCCTCAGCTGTAATTCCTTCAACAGTATTGGCGTCAGTAGTGCTTTCTTCAGTCACTGACTTCTCATCCAATTTTGTTTCTGCCTCAGTTTCCACTGTTTTTTCAATGTCGGGCGTTGCCAAAGATTCAACTGGGGCGTCTTGCTCCTGTTTGGTTTCTTCTTTAATTTCTTTGTTCTGCTCTTGGGCGTTGGCCTCTGTAGCTTCCGAATTAGGGGTAACGTTTGAGTCGTTTAAATCTTTTTTCTCAAAATTGTCATTCGCATTCATTAGATCATTCCTGTTTTTAGTTGTAAGTCGTTTTTTTATATACGATTACAAAATCCATGTTATCTTCATTTTGTGAGCTGTTTACTATCAAACTGCTCGAAAATGAGATCTTAACTATACCATATACAAATTAAAGCATTTTTTTGCTGATATTACTATTTTGGCTTATTTATTTGACACTTTAACAAAATAGCACCCGTTTATCCTCAATCGCTTCTTATATATATGTTTTTGCAAAATAAAATCGTTATATTTGTATAGGAAAACAATATGAACAAAAAATATAAAATTATGACAGAATTAGCAATTAGATATGCAATTTCTACAAGACTAAAATTGCAAGCGTTAATCGTATCCATCTATTTGATGATAATATCCATAGTAATGGCAGTTTTGGAGATGATGAACTCTCAATACAACGCTTATTTCTTTGTAGGAGTGGTGGGTATATTAATAGCTCTCTCTTTAATTTTGTCTGTTACTATTTCACAACCCAAACCTTTAGTGGTGATGGATAACGAAGAGTTTAAGCTCAACTTTCCTTTACAACGACTGCGCACCATTATATATTGGCATGAAGTAACGCATATTGGTATTGGGCTTAGTTATATCACCATGGTTGTTGGAGACCAAAAACTGCAAGTAGATTTAGAGATACTCAGATATCACGATTTGAAAATACTTAAATCAAAATTGGTGGAAGTGGCCGAGTCTAAGAGTATTCCGTACAATAATATATAAAATTTAATCAACTTGATTAAATTTATGTAGGACATAGAGCATTGAACCATCAATATCTTTTATGTGAAAAGTAAATGCGAAAGTGTTTGCTTTTCTTTGTTTATGCTTCAAGCATAAGGAATTTATTTTACGATTCTATTCCATATTATCAGGCTATAAGTTGAGTATTTTATATTAAACGCTTACATGCATAATTATGTATTTGCTTTTAGATATTAATGTTCAATTTAACTATTTGCTTCCAACCAACTACAAGCTGCATCTACGGCGCTTGAACTGTTGGGAGTATCTGTTTACTACAGACAGTTCGACTCCTCCGGAGTGCCAGTGATACTCTGTCTAAAGTTTCAAACATGGTACTGCTTCTGTGAGATCTTTATCAGAAGCTAAATGGCTTAGTATCTCCATTTAGCTCAGTTAGGAGCAGCCTCGTAGTGCTATATATAGAATATTACTTGGAGCTTTCGTCGATGCGAACTTTTATTCTATTGATTCAACAGAGGAGACCTTAAGCTAAATACATGATTATGCTGTTGATTCATGTTAAACTCTGTTTTGCAATGCAACCTTTTCATGTTTTCCACATCCTATAACTAAGGGAGAATAGATTAAATAATTCATTATATTAGAATAGATGCAACTATGAAATCAATAACTACTTGTGTGTTACTTTCACTATCGATGTTTTTCATGTCCAGTTCATGCGACAAAAATAGCGATGAACTAAACGAAAAAACAACCAAAGAAATCACAGAGCCTTTGAAGATAGATTTACGAGGAGCAGAAGCTCAAATGGTTGTGTCTGATCAGGCTTTTGCATTCGATTTTTTCGCCAATGTGTTTGACGAAGAGCGCAAGGATAAGGACGAAAACTTTATGGTTTCGCCCATTAGCTTGCGCATGGCTTTGGCCATGACATGGAATGGAAGCGATGGAGAGACCAAACAGGCTATGCAAAACACCCTTGGACTGGGTGACTGGAGCGATGATGAGGTAAACAACTACTTCAAAAAACTGAAAGATGCTTTTGTGAAGACTGATCCCTCTACTCAATTGTCAATAGCCAATTCTATTTGGACCAATAAAAATATAGAGATACTGTCTGACTTTATCTCTCTCAATCAGTCATATTATAATGCAACGGTTGAGGCGGTTGACTTTGCCAATCCTGCCACAGTTGGTAAAATAAATCAATGGGCTGCCAACAACACCAATGGTTTGATAAAAGAAGTAATTGAAAACACCAATCCCAACGATTTAATGTATTTGCTCAATGCTCTTTATTTCAAAGGTATTTGGACATCGGAGTTTGAAGTGAAAAACACTTCGAAAATGAATTTCACAACCAACAATGGCACAAATACAATGGTGGATATGATGCAGCAGGAAGCTCGCTTCAATTATACTGCTGATGAAACATTGCAGCTTGTAGAATTACCTTATGGAAATAAAGCTTTTAGTATGATGATGCTCTTGCCCAAAGAAGGACAGAAGCTAACAGATGTGACACTGGCTTTGAAAAATGAGGGCTATTGGAACAATCTTAAAAGCAAGATGAGCAACAAGAAAGTAGATTTGTTTCTTCCTAAATTTAAAACAGAATATAGCAAAAAGCTCAATGATGTATTGACCGATATGGGAATGGGTGTAGCATTTGATGCTGATAATGCAAACTTCTCGCGCATGTCCTCAAGAGATGCTTTTATATCATTGGTTAAACAAGACACTTATATTGCAACAGATGAGGTGGGTACAGAAGCGGCCGCGGTAACTTCAGTGGGTATCACGGTAACAAGTTTACTTGCGCCTGATGAGAAGATTATATTTAAAGCCGATAGACCTTTTATGTATATCATTCAAGAGAAATCAACAGGCTCTGTGTTGTTTATGGGGGCAGTGAAGAAGTTTTAGTTGCAATGGTCCTGTGTAATTCTAAGTAATTGTGTGCAAAAGTTGGTAAAGGTATAACGAAAAAAAATAATCGGATTGTTTATTAAACAATCCGATTATTTTTTGTGAGGTTAGCAGATATAATCAAACCTACAACATTTATTTTCTATCTCAGCATCACACTGCTTTCACCAACGGTTTACCTGCATCTTCATGATTACTCAAAATAGTACTCAACGATTTTTGCATTCTCTTCTTTCAAATGATAGATACTTTCAGTGTATCCACTGCCCCTCGTTTGCAACGACGGGCTTATGGTTTTGCGTTTGTAAAGCAGGTGTTGATAACGACAGCGGAATAGTCTTACAGATTCCTCACTCCGTGTCAGAATGACAGGCATATTGACTCATCACTTGTTCTGCCCCAAGCCTACATTGTTTCTTTACTTTCCAGCATCACACTGCTTTCACCAACGGTTTACCCGCATCTTCATGATTACTCAATATTGTACTCAACGATTTTGCAATCTCCTCTTTCAAATGATAGATGCTTTCTGCATATCCTGTCTCTGTAAGCGAAGTCACAAATTCGTGGTGCATTCTCCCTTTCCTATAGTCAGGTTCATTACTTGGATGTTTCAGGTATTTCTGAAAAGTGGTAGAAGGTTCATCAAAATTGAGCACTGCATGATAAAATAGTTTACCCTTGCCCCGATACATAGATGAGCCCATTATTTTCTTTTCACCCATTGCAATATCCGATATGCCTTTTGTGGAGAAATTTACAGAGTGATTTTTTTCAATAGCCCCAATTATATGGTCATTGAATCTATTGAAAACATCTTTTGGTTTCATCACACTTTCATCTGTTATCACAGCCGATATGATGAGGTTTCTGGGCGTCAATACTACAGTTTGCCCACCAGTTCGTCTTTTAAGTACAGTTACATTGTCATTCAATGCAGTGTCTTCAATAATAGCATCTTTAGCATTATTGGATGCACCCAGCACAATATAAGATTTGTCCGGAATCCAAAGCAGAAACTTATTTGCGCTTTCATTCATCAATTGTAAATCCGGAAGATTGTATTCTGAAACTGTAATCATGTTATTCTCTAAACTTAATTTTTTTTGATTCCTTCAAATGAAAAGGTCAAACACAATTATTAATTGTATCTGACCTTCTCTGGTGTAAAAGAATGTTTTACATATGAATTGCCTTATCAAAGGCATCAAATCCTACTTCAAAATATATTTCTGAAACGGTGGGGTGAGCATGAATGGTGTTGGCCACATCATAGATGGTACCTTCTACTTTCATGTACGCTCCAGCTTCTGCAATCATATCGGTGGCATGTTTGCCCACAATCTGAACGCCCAATACTTGTCCGTGTTTCTTTTCAGACAACATACGGATAAATCCTTCAGAATTTCCTTCAATCAATGCTTTTGCATTGGCCGACAATGGGAATTGGTTCACTTTATACTCGTAGCCTTCTTCTTTTATCATCTCCTCGGTCATACCTATTTGAGATATTTCGGGGCTTGTGTACATATTGATTGGGTAAGTTGAGTAATCAAAGCTTGCCTTTATTCCCTTTATACTATTCACCACATGAATACCTTGTGCTGAAGCCATATGAGCAACAAAACTCTTGCCTGCTGCATCGCCAATTACATATACACCAGGAATGTTTGTTTTAAATTGTTTGTCTGTTTTAATGAAGCCACGCTCTGTTAATTCAAATGGAGTTTCACTTTCAGGAATGATTGCTTTGCGCGAATTGCAATTGACCAATAGATCGCATTTTACTTTCTTATCGCCAACTATCACTTTACCTTCCAAATATTTAGAGGGGTAACTATCTGTAATCAAATCAATTCCGTTAGAAGCTATGTTTTTTGTAATATAGTCAATCAGGAATTTGTCTATTCCGTGTAAGAAATATTCGCTATTGGCCACCAAGGTTACTTTCTTTCCAATCAGTTTAAAAAACTGTGCAATTTCTACAGCAGACACATGGTTGCCGGTAACTACCACATTATCAGGTATCTCTTTTAGATCAAATAGATGTTCCATCTCTACTTTGGGAGCGTCTTCCAATTTATCATCCAGTTTTTGAGGCTTTGATCCTGTGGCTACAATAATATTTTCGGCAGTTATCTTTTTGCCATCAACTATAACGCTTTTGTCAGCACCAATTGTAGCTGTGCCATTAATTACTTCAACCCCATTCTTTTTAAGAAGAAAGTTTACACCAGCCGTTAGTTTCTTTGTGATTTTATTTGATCTTTGTTTAACTGTATCCCAGTTGAAAGATAATTTCCCCAAGTCTACACCATCTATGCCAAATTCTGAAAGTTGATTTGTTTTTTCAAAAATCTTGGCACTCTCCAAAATTGTTTTGGAGGGTATGCATCCCCAATTAAGACACATACCACCTATGTATTTTTTTTCTACAATTGCAGTTTTTAGTCCTAATTGTCCGGCTCTAATTGCTGCTACATAACCAGCAGGTCCTGCGCCTATAATTATTAGATCGTAATCCATATTGTTTTATTTATTGTGAGTTCATTAATTACTATAAGTTCTAAAGTTTTGAAAAATCTATCCCTTGTTGTTTATTCTACAAAGGATAGATTATTGTGAGTGTGTTATTCCATCAGTAAAGCTACCGGATCGGCCAAGTATTTCATTACGCTGTTTATGAAACGTGAAGCTTCGCCCCCGTCCACAATGCGGTGATCTACAGATAGTGATAATGCCAGCATACTGCCAGGTACAACCTGATCGTTTTTGACAACTGGTTTTTTCACAATGCGTCCCACTCCCAATATTCCTGCTTCAGGATAATTGATAACTGGTGTAGCAAATATTCCTCCTATAGATCCATAATTGGTAATGGTGAAAGTACCATCTTTCATATCATCCATAGTAAGTTTGCGGCTATTGGCTTTATCAGCCAAGTCGGCTATTTGCTGTGCTATCTCCATTATACTTAATTGGTCTGCATCTTTTATCACAGGAACCACTAAACCTTGAGGCGTGTCCACTGCAATACCAATGTTGTAACGATTGTTGAAAATCATACGATCGTTTTCTAAATCCATTTGAGAATTCACTTGACGGTGAAGTTTCAATGCCTGAACTACTGCTTTCACAATAAATGGAAGATAGGTCAACTTTACATCTTTGTCAGCAAAAGATGTTTTGTATTTGCTTCTTATGTTGATAAGCTCTGAAACCTCCACTTCTTCAAACACAGACATGTGAGCTGCGCTATGTTTGGAGTTAATCATATTCTTAGAAATAGCTTTTCTAATCTGAGTAAGTGGTTCGTAGGTAACATCGTCACCCTTTTCAACTGTTTTCTTCTGAGAAGCGCCTTTTTTAGCTGGCTTAAAGTTTTCAATATCCTCTTTCATCACTCTTCCTGATGGACCCGTTCCTTTCACTTGGTCTATATCGATACCTTTTTCTTTAGCCATGGCTCTTGCCACAGGGGTTGCTACTGCTTTTTTTGTAGGTTTATCTACTTTCTCAGGTTCTTTTTCAGACCCCTCGTCACTGGCTGCCATCACAGCACTTTTTCCAGCAGTTTCCATTGTACCCACTACAGCGGCGGCTTCTTCCTCCTCTTCGGGTTCAGGAGCAAACTCATCTTCTACTTCTTTTTTGGCTTCTTTCTGAGCCTCTTCTCCATGAACACCTTCAATTTCTATCTCAACCAATGGTTCACCCACAATCGCAACCTCGCCTACTTCACCAAACAAAGCTACAATAGTTCCATCTCTTGGAGATGGTATGTCGGCTACCACTTTATCAGTTTCCATTTGAACAAGATTATCTCCTGTTTTTACTTCTTGGCCTTTTTTTACGTACCATTCTAAAATAGTACCTTCTTCTAAGCCCTCACCTATATCGGGAAAATTAAATATATATCTCATTTGTTTTTAGATTTAGAATTTGACTGTTCTCTCTATTTCATAAAAGATTCTATCGGGCGATATCATATAATGACCCTCACCTTGCGCTAACGGTACAATTGTGTCAAAACCCATCACTCTTTTTGGTGGCGCTTCAAGATGCAAGAATGCACCCTCATTAGCAATAGCCATCAATTCAGAGCCCACACTAAAGGATTCAGTAGCTTCTGCCACCACAACCAATCGTCCGGTCTTTTTGATAGATTCAATAATTGTCTCTTTATCTATAGGATAGATAGTTCTCAGATCTATAAGCTCTACAGATATACCCGCCTCTTTGGTCATCACCATAGCTTTCTGACATTCACGAATCATTGCACCAAACGCTACAACGGTAACATCAGTTCCTTCTGTAAGCACTTTTGCTTTTCCTAAAGGTATGCTAAAGTAGTCGTCGTTCACCTCTTGTTTAATGGCACGATAAATACGCTTTGGCTCCATAAAAATAACAGGGTCGTCACTTTCTATGGCAGCAATAAGCAGTCCCTTTGCATCATGTGGAGTGGATGGAACCACAACTTTAAGCCCTGGAATGTGTGAATAGATGGCTTCGGGACTCTCAGAGTGATGCTCCAATGCATTTATACCACCCCCATAAGGAAAACGGATTACCATAGGAGCTTTAAATCTACCACGCGAACGGTTGTACATACGCGATACATTTGAAATAACTTGATTCAAAGCAGGATAGGAGAAACCATCAAATTGCATTTCTACTACTGGGCGCAATCCCGATAGGGCCATACCCAAAGCAGTACCTACAATAGCCGATTCAGCTATGGGTGTGTCGAAAACTCTTTCTTCACCATGTTTTACTTGCAGTCCCTCGGTTACTCTAAACACGCCACCTTCTACGCCGACGTCCTCACCGTACACTACAACCGATTTATCATCGGTTAATTTTATATCTAAAGCGTTATTAATCGCTTTTACTAATGTCATCTGCTTCTAAGAATTGTTTATCAACCTCTTTTTTCTTTTCAGCTATCAATTGCTCTTCGTCTTCTACCGCTATACCTTTGTCGTCCATATATCTTTTAAGTCTTAATAATGGATCGGTCAAACCCCACTTCTCTTCCTCCTCTTTAGTTCTATATTTTGTAGGATCGTCAGAAGTAGTATGTGCACCTCTTCTATAAGTAAGCGCTTCAATTAGCACCGGCCCTTTTCCAGAGCGTGCATGTTCTGACGCTTCTTTATAGGCCAAGTACATGGCGAAAAAATCATTGCCATCTACTTTGATACCTTTCATGCCAAAGGCAACAGACTTTACAGCCAAATTAATAGACTTAGTTTGTTTCTGAACAGGCACCGATATGGCATATTGATTGTTTTGAACAGTAAAAACTACAGGAACATTCCACACCGAGGCAAAGTTGAGTGCTTCGCTGAAATCACCTGTTGATGTACCACCATCACCAATAAATGGGAATACTACATCGTCTTTCTTTTGATATTTAATAGAGTAGCCAATTCCTACTGCATGTTGATACTGAGTACCAATGGATATGGCTATGGGTAAAACTTTTTTTGCATTAGCAAAGTTACTTCCTTGCTCGTTACCATTGTAGTATAAGAAAATTTCTTTCATTGTTACTCCTCTGGAAAGCATTACTCCCAATTCGCGGAATGCAGGAACCAACCAATCTTCTTCTTTCATGTTCATGCCTGCTGCAATGTGTATAGCTTCCTGTCCTTGGTTGGGGGGGAATGTATACATGCGACCTTGGCGCTGATAGGAAACAGCCATTTCGTCAGCCACACGCTCAAAAAGCATATCTTTGTATGCTTTTACAATGGTTTCATCGTCTAAATCGGGCATCAAGTCTTGGTTAACAACCTTACCGTCATTGTCGATAATCCTGAGCACCTTATCTTCTAATGGATTAAAATCTTTGAAAATCATTTATGTAATGTTTTAAGTTGAAGTTATCAAGATATTTATTTGTTATTTAGATTGATTCAAAATAACTCATCTGTTTCTAATAACAATGAAATCGCTATTTAGTTCTTTTATTGCAATGTGCAGATTACAATATAATATTTGATTGTTAATCAATAAACCATTTTAGACGTTGAAAATGAAATGATATTTAGATTATTATCCCTCTTCTTTCAATGTAATTTTACTCCATTGCGTTATAATTGAATCAATCTGTAAGTATTTGCTATGAAAAACATTCAAATGAATAGTTGCAACTACACACTATTCAGAACTACAAAAGATCTATCTATTTATGTATTTTTAAACGAAAAAAAGAATTCTTTTTATCTATCTTTGTATGCACTGATTATGTTGTTTCAAAAACAATTACATATCTCACTATTAAAAGCGGTGACAATGAAACAAGTTGCCTCATAAATTGTTATATTTATTAACATCATATTAACACAATAAATAAGTAACACCCACAATTATGAAAACTTTTCTGCGCAATGTTTTTATTAATTTTGTTTCGCTATTTCTTTTTTCTATTGCATTAGCATCTTGCACCTCTACAGCACAAAATAGTGCTCAGGCAGATAGATTGCCAGCTGATAACTATCGAAGCTATTGTGCAGGTTGCCATGGCGACAATCTTGAAAAGTTTGTTGATAAAGTCTGGATGGACCAAGAGGGTACATCTTCTATAGAGGAAAGCATAAAGAATGGTATCATAGAAATAGGAATGCCTGCTTTCGAAAAAACATTTACAGATGCTGAAATCGAAGCGCTGGCTCTTTATGTAAAAGAAGGAATTCCTGCCGACAGAGAAGAATTAGTGGCAAGTGTTCACGCAAATCAAATTATAGCATCAGAAGTGCATCGTTTTGTAATAGATACTGTTGTATTAGGATTAGATGTTCCTTGGGGACTTGCTTTTCTACCCAATGGCGATTTATTGATTTCCGAAAGGAGTGGAACACTGCACACATTTTCAAACGGACAGTTGTCTGCTCCCATAGAAGGGCTACCACCCATAATGGCTTTCGGACAAGGAGGATTGATGGATCTGGCTTTGCATCCAAACTACGAAGAGAATGGATGGATATATATGTCTTATTCTGCTTTAAACACACAGAGCAGTAAACCAATGGGCAACACTGCCATCATGCGTGCTCGTTTGAAAGAGGACACACTCACAGATCAAGAGATATTGTATAAAGGAACACCTGATACTGACAGGGGTCATCACTTTGGTTGTAAACTTGCCTTTGATGGTAAGGGGTATTTATACTTTGGAATTGGGGAAAGAGGGCAGCATTTCGATTTCCCTCAGAAACTTGACAATTCGAATGGTAAAATTCACAGAATTCATGATGATGGAAGAATCCCAACAGACAATCCTTTTGTTGCCACTTCGGGTGCCATAAAATCTATCTATTGCTATGGCAATAGAAATCCGCAAGGCAATGCCATTCATCCCGCTACTGGCGATTTGTGGGAAACCGAACATGGACCAATGGGTGGCGATGAACTGAACTTGATAAAACCGGGCTTAAACTATGGATGGCCCATTATATCATATGGCAAAAACTATGATGGAACCATACTTACCCAAATGACACACAAAGAGGGGATGGAGCAACCCATTATTCAGTGGACACCCTCTATTGCACCCTGTGGCATGACCTTTGTTACAGGCAATAGATTCAAAAACTGGGAGAACAATATACTTGTAGGCTCGCTCCGCTTTGATTATGTAGAGCGCATCGTATTGGATGGTCATAAAGTAGTGCACCAAGAAAAGTTGGTGGAAGGAATTGGACGAGTTCGCAATGTAGTTGTGAGTCCCGATGGATTAGTTTATATAGGGCTTGAAAACCCTGGTAGAATTGTAAGATTAATCCCTGTAGATTGAAAGTATATATAAATATGGTGCGGTACAATAGATTTATTCTTCTTTTATTTTCAATATCTATTACTTCTTTGAGTTTTATGGCTCAAAGCCAAATTGACAACGATATGGGTAATCACAATACCCTTCATCCTGTTGATACTGTGGTAACTCTCCAAGAAGTAGTAGTAAGCGCCTATCAAACCAAAAGTAGTTTGCGCCGCATTCCGGGTAGCTTGTCAGTCCTCACGGGCAGTGATGTTTCTGCATGGGATGCCAATAGCATGGCCACTACCATCAATTCATTGCCAGGCGTAAATATGCAAAGCGGCACCTATGCTACAAGCCGAATAGTGATAAGAGGCATGGGCAGTAGAACACCTTATAATACCAATAGAATCAAGTTCTACCTCAATGATATCCCTATTACCTCATCAGATGGTGTCTCCAATCCCGAAGATATAGAGTTGCAAATGATTGACAGATTAGAAATTGTGAAAGGTCCCGCCTCTGCTTTGTACGGCTCCGGATTGGGCGGAATCATCAATATGTATACCCCCAAAATCTACAACACCCACACACAAGCACTCATTCATTATGGAGCCTTCAATACATTGAAAGCACATGTGCAACAGAGCTACCAATCCAATGCTTTCTCCTTGCAAGCCCATCTCTCTGCCGTAAATTCTGATGGATACCGTGAAAACAATCACCTTAAAAAACGTACTGCACTGGTGGCAGGAGATATCCACGCAAAATTGATGGACATAGAGTATTTCCTCTATACCACCTATATGAATGCTGGAATACCAAGCTCCGTGGGCCGTACTCTTTTTGAGACCTACCCCAAAGCAGCAGCGCAAAATTGGAAAGATATAGCAGGCTATAAAAGATACCACAAAGGGGTAGGGGGCCTATCCTTTATCAAGCAATTCAATACCAATTGGAACAACAAGCTCACCCTTTTTGGAAAATGGAACGATAGTTATGAAAAACGGCCCTTCAACAACCTCGACGATGCCTCGCTGGGAGGAGGCTTGCGCAACAAGCTCAACTATCATTCCACCAAGATAGATGTGGTGATGGGCTTGGAGTTGGTAACCGATGCCTATAAGTGGACAATAGATAAAGACGATGTGCTGCTCAATAAAAACAGAGAAACACGGCATCATCTCAACCTTTTTGGAATAGCCTATTACCGACCCACCCCCCAATTAAATATATCTCTGGCAACCGCCTACAATCATATTCGCTACCAACTGCAAGACCAGTTTGAAGCAGATGGCAACAAGTCCGGCAATCGCACTTTCCCCTCCATGTTCTCCCCACGTCTGGGCATCAATTATGCTCCTCATCATCAAGTGGCAGTGTATGCATCCGTTGGTCATGGTTTTTCGCTTCCCTCGCCCGAAGAGACATTATTGCCAGAGGGCAATATCAACCCAGATATTCAGCCCGAAGAGGGTATTCAGTATGAATTGGGCTCCCGCTTCTATTTCTTCAACAATAAAATGGAGATAGACGCCACGCTCTATTGGATAGAACTCAACAATCTTTTGGTAACAAAAAGAATCACCGAAGATATCTTCACCGGTATCAATGCTGGCAAAACACGTCACAAAGGTGTAGAGCTGTCCGTGCGCAATCGGCTTTTCTCTTACCATCAATTTCCGGGCAAACTCTCTTCCCATCTTAGTTACACCTTCTCGCGCAATCGTTTTATCGATTTCACCAGTGAGGCGCAAGTGTTTGATGGTAACCTCCTGCCAGGCATTCCCAACTACACGGCTCAGATAAGCTTTCAGTGGAATCCCATCCCTTCCATGACCATCGATGCCCAATTTCAATCCAATGGCAAGCAATATTTGAATGATGAGAACACACTCACAGAGTCATCCTATCTCTTCAGCAACCTTAAAGTATCCCATACATTCAAGTCCTTCAACGATTCCTCTCTCAGCCTCTATGTTGGCGCCAACAATATCACCAATACGCACTATGCTGCCATGGTTATTGTAAATGCTAAAGCATTTGGAATGGCCGAACCGCGCTTTTACTATCCCTCCTTGCCCCGACATTTCTATATGGGGGTTAGCTGGGGGTTTTAAGATTAAAATTAAAGGGCAAGCAATTGACAATGGACAATTGACAGTGATTTAATTATCTATTTTACAGCTGAATAACCCTGTCATTCCGATACGAAGTGAGGAATCTGTTAGACTATTCTGTATATTTTGAGCAGATGCTTCACTATGTTCAGCATGACAGGTGATTTAATTACTTATTTA
>SMER01000112.1_pt1 | contig 17211 bp, 15 predicted proteins | sample 2456411 | NCBI WGS metagenome assembly SMER01 (sample SAMN10132597, study PRJNA489261) | soil metagenome | isolation source: day1 antibiotic-silt loam soil ammended with raw manure from dairy cow... | place: USA | collected 2015-05-01 | reverse complement strand
TGTCTTCAACCCAAATGTTTACTACTTACTATAATAGCTACCCTAAAGGAGAGTATGCAGAGCCTGCACTATATTATGCAGCTTATGGTATGTATTTAGACTCGCCAGCTCCAGAACTCGATCAGTCGAAGACATATAAGGCAATATCAGAGTTTCAACGCTATATTGAACTTTACCCTCAAACGGAGCGAGCCGAGCAAGCTAAACAGTTTTTGTTTGAGCTGCAAGAAAAATTAGCACTCAAAGAGCTGATGGCTTCAAAACTATACCTTAGATTGGGTAACTATATGGGTAATAATTATGAGTCGAGTGTGATAACATCGCGCGAGGCGTTAAAAAGCTACCCTTACTCTAAATATGCTGAGGAGTTTCAGATGCTTATATTAAGAGCACGATTCGAATTGGCCGAAAATAGTATCAGACAAGCTAAAGCGCAACGCTATAGAGTTGTGATTGACGAGTATTTTAACTATATTAACTCGTACCCATCGGGAGAGTTTACAAAAGAGGCAGAAAAGTATTATAAAATTGCACAAGAAATTGTAGACAAACTGCCCGCTTCGTAAAATAAACAGTATATACAATACAGATAATAACAAACAAAACTTTATATAAATTACAATGGATTATAAAAGAGTAACAGCAAGTACATCAACTGAAACAAGAAATTTATCAGATTTAGCCGAGAATGTTGGAAACATTTATGAGACAGTTAAGATATTAGGCAAAAGAGCTAATCAAATTTCTGTTGTAATGAAACAAGACTTAGATGCAAAGCTTCTTGAGTTTGCTTCGTATAGCGATAACTTGGAAGAGGTGTTTGAGAATCACGAGCAAATAGAGATTTCGCGTTTCTATGAGAAACTACCTAAACCAACATTGCTAGCCATCGATGAGTTGGAGCATGATGAGGTTTATAGCCGTAACCCAGATAGAGAAAAAGATCAATTTTAAATTATGTTGCAGCGTATTCAAACTGTATACTTGCTACTAGCATCAATTTGTATGGTAGTAAGTCTATTAACAAACCTGGCAGTATTTACCTTTGGTGGTGATATTGTGAATTTTCAGGCAATGGGTTTTTACATGAATGAAGAGATTATCTTTTCTACTTGGGGCTTATTTATTATTGGGAATATAGCAGCAATACTTTCTGTCTTGATTGTGTTTTTGTATAAGAAGAGAATGCATCAGATAAGATTGGCTAGTTTTAATCTGTTTATGATATTAGGTTATTACGGGTTAATTGCTTTCTATATTTTAAAGCGTAATCCCGAAGCTCACTCTGTTTTCGAACATGTGGGTGTTGGCTTGGTTACACCATTCATAGCAATAGTATTAATCTATTTAGCTATTAGAAAGATTGGTGCCGATGAGGCTTTGATAAGGTCGTTGAATAGAATTAGATAGAGAGAGTAGCCTTTGTAAAAAGAACTCTAAACAAGATATTATATAAAAAGCTTCGGTTGAATAAAATCGGAGCTTTTTTGTTCTTGTAGTTTTGTAGAGATATCTTTGGATTACATGCAAAACTGTGTGTTTATCTATAACTCTGTTTTTTTTAAGGTAACTCCATTTATAAACTCTTGGAATATTGATACGTTATAGCCTTTACAATCGTAGGTGTTTTTGCCGTAGCTAGTATTTAGCTGGCACAAGTCTCTGGGGCGTGCCATATGTATATATTAAGGTATAGTCGCACAAGTCAGGCAACAGTTTAATACATTCGGACCACATTAGAAACCCTTTCGAACATAGTTCGAAAGCATAAAAAACTTGGGTGGATAAACTTGCATGTAATGAATGAGGTTTGCACTTTTTTTTCGTTACAAATGCTAAACCATTTACTCCTTCGTATTATTCGAGACAGCCTGTTGAAAACGAGTAGGAGCGGGAGTATTGCTGCCACACTGTAGAGGCGTTGCATGCAACGACTTTTGTCTGCATTTCTAACCCATTATTCATATTGGTTAATCGTATCTTCCAATTTTCTTAAGGGATGCATGTAATAGCCCTAAGCTTAGCCTAAATTCTAAGCATAAAAAAAAGGATAAAGGGCCGAATAAACAGCGCATTATCCTAAATTATATGTGTATATTATTTATCTGTTGATAGTAATTGCAACTCCTATCAATCAAGCGGCAATTCGCAATAATTACGTACTTCGGTGTCTATGAAGTTCAAAAAATCATTGTGTTGCTCTTTGGTTATCATTTCTGGATAGCTTAATATAAGCAACTCTTGAGGTTCACCATCTAATCGATAGGGCAAATGCATAAATCTGTAAGGAGTGAGAGTAAACCCAGCTCGTTCGTAAAACTGCAATCTTCTTACCGATAGTTCATTTATCAACGGGTCTATTTCTAATATAATGGTATACTCCGAATCTCTTATCTTCTTAATTATTTGCGAGCCATATCCATGTCCATGGAGCTCTGGAGCTACTGCAAGGTATTCTATATATCGATAGTTGCTCCATTCCCAATAAAAGACTATCCCAACAAATTGGTTATCTTCCCATATTGAGGCAGGATGAAAAAGCTCGTTTTCGCAAGCCCTGAGATGATCTTCTAGTTTACGACGCTCGGCTACAGGGAAACTATCTTCGTATAGAGTCCACACTTTTTCCCACTGTTCGCTATTATCGTGCTTAATTATTTTTAATTCCATTGTGCAAAAATATTTATCATGCAAAAGTAGTCAAAAGGTAGCATATTATAAATTATAACCTGCATTATTCACGTTTTTAGCTTTGCGTAGATGCTGGGGAGCATAACTCTATCGATATAGCACATCAACTAAAAGGAGTTTGATGGCTTAGCAAATGTGTATAATAAAAAGTAAAACAGACCCAAAAAAAGAGGTTCAAAATAAACAACCTATAGCATTTTACTATAGGTTGTTAAGTATCGATATATCTATGACATTATTAATGTAATAAATAATCAAGGATTGTACTTAGAAAAGTTGTTTGTATGTTTTATATATCGCATGTACCGTCAATAGAACAAGACTTTCCTTGCGTAACATCCACATCTTCATTTTGTATTGAATCTTGTCTTTCCCATTTCGAAAAAGATTTCTGTAGGGTTTTAATAAATGCACCTACAGGTTGAGAGCCAACAAGCGCGTGCTTTCTGTTGAACAAGAAGGTAGGTACAGTGTCGAAGCCTAAATTATTGGCTTCTTGAATGTCTTGTTTTACTTCATAGGCATAGTCATCGTTGCTTAAAAGCTTCTCTATCTCTTTTTTATCTAATCCTGCCGAAGTACCAATTTCCGTCAAAACCTTGTGGTCGCTATAGTCTTTTGCCTCCTCAAAGTATGCTTTTGATAATAGTTGCATTACTTTTGAGTCTACACCTTTGGTTGCAGCTAATTTTATTAGTCTGTGTGCGTCGAGTGTGTTTGCAGCAATAGCATTTTCTAAGTTAGATTTAATTCCGTTCTCTTTTGCCAATTCGGCAATCTGTTCGTTCATCTTCTTTGTATCTTCTTCCGATACACCTACTGTATTGTGTAGATAGTCCATTACAGGCATTCCTTTTCCTTTGTTTGGTAGGTCAGGGTTTAATAGAAAAGCTTTCCATTCTAACTCTATTTTATCTTTATGCTCAAATTGTTCTAATGCTTTTTCGTAATGTAGTTTACCAATATAACAGTACGGACACATAATGTCTGTCCACACTTCAATTTTCATTTTCATAATATATATAATTGTTTTAGTTGTGTTCATGCCATAAACACTGTTTATGCACTAAATGTTCATGTTAATAAAGTGAATTGTTTTGTAAAAAGCAAATATAATTGTAGTTTTGATTCTAAAACAGATTACACAATGAAAGCTACACTTTGGACAAAAGACTTCACATTGATTACATTGGCAAACCTATTAATGGCAATTGCCTTTTATTTTATGGTGCCTATTTTACCTGTCTTTTTATCAGATAATTTTTCGGCAACCGAAGGTCAGATAGGATTAGTACTATCTTTTTATACTATTGCTGCCTTACTCATACGCCCTTTTGCAGGTTATGCACTCGATGTAATAGGAAGGTACAGCATATATATTGGCTCTTTATTGTTGTTTTCTACAGTGTTTTTTGGTTATACTTGGGCTACATCTATTCTTTTCGTTCTTGTACTTCGCTTTTTGCACGGACTCACTTGGGGGGCTATGAGTACTGCAGGTTCAACCATTGCAGTAGATTTAGTTCCACAGAAAAGAAGGGGAGAGGGTATTGGAATTTTCGGTTTATCAATGACTATTGCAATGGCTATAGGTCCATTAATTGCTATTGCTATTACTGGAGATAGTAGCTACAAAAAATTGTTCTATTTTGCTGCAGCATTCAGTTTTCTTGGCCTTTTGCTTGCGTTATTTGTTAGAGTACCTAAAATATCTACCGTTAAGAAAAAATTTAAGTTAACCGCCTTAATCGATAAACAGGCATTACCTGTTTCGCTTAATGTGTTTTTAGTTACAATACCTTATGGGGGTATTATATCTTTTATTGCTCTATACGGCCGTTCGATAGGTTTTGAGAGTAGCGGACTGTTTTTCTTACTCATAGCTATAGGTATTGCTATATCACGTATTCTTAGTGGAAAATCTTTTGATAGGGTAGGTCCCAAAAAGATTTGTATATTGGGGTTGGGGTTGCTCATTGCTGGACTTCTTATTTTGGCTCTCAACAAAAGTTTTTTGGGATATCATCTATCTGCATTGATATTGGGTTTTGGATTTGGAATTATTATGGCAACTTTTCAAGCAATTGCTAATCATAAAGTTGAAGCCGAAAATAGAGGAGCAGCCAACTCCACCTACCTCACATTTTTTGATTCAGGAATTGGGTTTGGAATGTTGCTAGTAGGATATTTAATTCAAGTAATGGATTACTCAGGTGCATTTATATTGTGTGGTGCAATTGAGCTACTAGCTCTTGTTGTATTTGTGTTTTATACAATACCTAAGTTCGAAGAAACCTCTAATTGATGTTTTTTATCGATATTTGGGTGTTGTTTCGTCTTAGCACTATTAATTAATGCAATTATCTTTTTTTATTATCATAAAGTCACTAAATTTGTGGCTCAGAAATTAAAGATAATACTATTAACACTATTATGGAGAAAAAAGTTATTGTAACGGGAGTTATTGGCGCTGACGTACACGCTGTTGGGAATAAAATTTTGACTTTTGCCTTAGAAGAGGCTGGATTTAAAATGATAAACTTGGGTGTGATGGTTTCGCAAGAAGAGTTTGTTGAGGCTGCTGTTGAAACAAACGCTGATGCTATACTTGTGTCATCTCTTTATGGTCATGGAGAGATTGACTGTAATGGATTGAGAGATAAGTGTGACGAGGCAGGTTTGAAAGATATACCTTTGTTGGCTGGGGGAAACCTGGTAGTTGGCAAGCAGGATTTCGAAGAAGTTGAGAAGAGATTTTTAGCAATGGGGTTCACAAAGGTTTACCCACCTAATACTCAACTTGATACTACAATTGCTGACTTAAACATACTTTTTTCTAAATAGACATGAAATATCTTACTGCAGACTTTGGCAGTACATACACTAAACTAACCGCTATAGATGCCTCTAAGGCAGAGATAATAGGTACTTCAGCTGCATTTACTACTATTGAAACTGATGTGATGGAGGGCTATAACTATGCTTTGCAAAAGCTAGAAGATAAGATTGGTAAGTTTAAGTACGACCAACTTCTATGTTGTAGCAGTGCAGCCGGTGGACTAAAAATGGTAGCTTTAGGTCTTGTACCTGAACTTACTGCTAAAGCCGCAAAAATGGCAGCGTCTAGTGCTGGAGCTAAAGTAGTTAAAACCTACGCTTTTGAGATTTCGAAAGCCGAACAGAACGAAATTTACGCTATCGATCCCGATTTGGTACTGCTTTGTGGCGGTACCGATGGTGGGAACAAAGAGGTAATTATCACTAATGCAAAGAAGCTGTGCGAAATTGATAGGAACTTTTCTACAATAGTTGCAGGCAATAAAAGTGCATCGAGCGAAGTAGAGGCTGTTTTTTCTGAATCGGGTAAAGATTTTGTGATTACCGAAAATGTAATGCCAGAGTTTAATAAACTGAATATTGAACCCGCCAAACAGAAAATAAAAGAGCTGTTTATAAGTAAAATTATCGATGCCAAGGGGCTCAATAAAGTTCAGAGTATGACCAACTCAGAAATTATACCCACACCGCTTGCTGTACTCAATGGTTGTGAACTGCTAAGTAAGGGTACCAATACAATAGAAGGTATTGGCGACTTAATGGCTATTGATATTGGTGGCGCTACTACCGATGTTTATTCAATATCGGCAGGAACTGCTACTTTCGAAAATGTTATGATAAAAGGATTGCCCGAACCTTACAACAAACGTACCGTTGAAGGCGATTTAGGCATGAGGTATAGTTTAACCCCTCTTGCCGACGAAACTGACTTAGATGCTCTATCTAATGAAATAGGTGTTGAAACTGAGCATATTTTAAATTGGATTAAAATATGTAAAGAGTCACCTAATACCTTAGCTGCTAAAGACAGCGACAATCAGAAAATTGAAGAGGGATTAGCAAAATCTGCATTGAAAATTGCTGTTGAACGTCATACTGGTAAAGTAGAAAGTACGTTTACACCTTTTGGTGAAATGTTTATTGTATCGGGTAAAGATTTAACTGAAGTAGGGTTTATTATAGGTATAGGTGGAGTGTTGGTTAACTCTCCTAATGCTAATAATATATTGGAGGGTGCTAAAGCCGACAATAAAAACTTGATGTCGTTGAAGCCAAAAAACCCAACATACCTGTTGGATAAGAAGTATATATTTGGTTCTATGGGCCTTTTGATGGCACTTGATGCTGATTTGGCCTTAACCATAATGAAAAAAGAAATAACTTAAACTTATATTATCAGGTAAAATGTAAAACAAATCATTACTTTTATCTGTGGTCTTGTCAAATATAAAAATAAAATTACTTTTAGTTTTTAAATTGATATTACATATATTAACTTGTGATTAAAACATTAAAACATGAATATTAGCAACACAAAGCTCTCTGACGATCAGTTCTATAAAGAGCAAAAAGAAGTATTAGGACAATGGAAAACAGGTGCGGATGTTAACTTTGAAGAGTCAGTAGCTTACCAAAAAACAATATCTGACGAAAAGAGATTTGGAATAAAATTAGCTAAAGCTAAAGCGGACGGCATCACTCTTATGCAGCCCCGTGCTGGTGTTGCTCTTGAGCAGGAGCACATAGAGCTGCTTAAATACCTTGAAGATGAGGGGGAAGCTGACCTATTGCCTTCTACTATTGATAGCTATACACGATTGAACAGATATGCCGAAGCTGAAACAGGTATTGAGAAAAGCCGCGAAACAGGTCGCTCAATGCTTAATGGCTTTCCGGCAGTAAACTATGGTGTAAATATTTGTAGAAATGTAACATCTGCAGTTCGTAACCCAGTTCAGGTTCGTCATGGTACTCCCGATGCACGTTTGCTAACAGAAATATCTATTGCTGGTGGTTTTACCTCTTATGAGGGCGGCGGTATTTCTTATAATATTCCTTACTCAAAGAATCACTCCCTTGAAAAAACAATTGCTCACTGGCAATATACAGACCGTTTGATTGGTATGTACGAAGAAGCTGGTGTGTCTATCAATCGCGAACCATTTGGTCCGCTTACTGGTACACTTATTCCTGCCTGTATTTCAAACTCTGTAGCTGTAATAGAATCTCTATTGGCTGCAACACAAGGTGTAAAAGATTTAACTGTTGGCTATGGACAGTGTGGTAATCTTATTCAAGATGTGGCCGCTATTCGCTCATTAGAAATTCTTACACGCGAGTATTTAGATAGATTTGGATATACAGATGTTCGTGTAACTACTGTTTTTCACCAATGGATGGGTGGTTTCCCACAAGATGAGTCAAAATCATTTGGTGTAATTTCATGGGGAGCTGCGGCCGCTGCACTAGCAAAAGCAACAAAGGTAATTGTGAAAACACCTCACGAAGCAATGGGAGTTCCTACAAAAGAGGCCAACGCTTCGGGATTACGTGCTACAAAACAGGTTATTTCGATGCTGAAAGATCAAGATTTCCTTCAAATACCTGCTGTAATCACTGAAAGTGAAATTGTGATGAAAGAGATGAAATGTATTCTCGATAAAGTGGAAGAGTTGGGTAAAGGTGACTATGCTTTGGGTGCAATTGCTGCTTTTGAAGCAGGCGTAATTGATGTGCCTTTTGCTCCCAGTCGTTTCAATGCCGGGAAACTATTGCCTGCGCGTGATAATGAAGGAGCAATAAGATTACTCGAAGTTGGTAATCTACCATTTACACAAGATTTGAAAGATTTCCACAGAAAGAAACTTGAAGAGAGAGGTGCTTTTGAAAATAGACCTGTAAGTTTTCAAATGGTAGTAGATGATGTATATGCTATTGGAAAAGGATTTTTAGTTGGCCGTCCTCATTAAGTCTAACTTTTTACACAAAAAGATACTAAAGAGGTATTGCTTTTGCATACAGAAAAAAGTATCTTAATTTATTACTCAATTTTAAATACAATACAATACAATGAAAATAAAAAAAGTGATCTGTGCTCCAGGTAAAACTGGTTTCTATTTCGATGATCAAAAAGCTATAAAAAAAGGTGCCAAAAATGATGGCGCATTCTATCAAGGCGAGCCTGTTACTCCTGGATTTACTTCGGTTAGACAAGCTGGTGAGTCTATTTCTGTTCTGTTTATTTTAGAAAATGGCGCTATTGCTCATGGAGATTGTGCGGCAGTACAATATTCGGGTGCTGGCGGTCGCGATCCACTGTTTCTAGCCGAAAATTTTATTCCTATTATAGAGCAAGAGATTGCTCCTTTATATGTGGGTAAAGATATTACATCTTTCAAAGATATGGCAGGTAGAGTAGACAATCATATCAAAGAAGATGGCAAACCTTACCATACAGCTATACGTTATGGTGTAACACAGGCATGTTTGCATGCAGTGGCACTAAGCAAATCGAAGGTAATGGCGCAGATTATTGCAGAAGAGTATGATACAGAGATTTCTTCAAACATAATTCCAATTTTCTCTCAATCGGGCGACGATAGATATGCTAATGCCGATAAAATGATTATGAAAGGGGTTGATGTTCTACCTCACGCTCTATTTAATCATGTAGAAACAAAAGTAGGGCTTAATGGAGAGAAAATAAAAGAGTATCTTGGTTGGTTGAGAGATAGAATTACAAAATTTAAACCTTACCCAACTTACAATCCTGCAATTCATATTGATGTATACGGAACATTGAGTGTGGTTTTTGACAACGACTTCGAAGCTGTTGCAAACTATATGGCTGAATTGGGCGAAATAGCCAAGCCTTATCAATTAAGGGTTGAAGGTCCCGTTGATATGGATGGTAAAGCAGACCAAATTGAAGCGCTTAGCAAACTTAGAGTATTATTAGAAGATAAAGGTAGCGATGTTCAAATTGTAGCCGATGAGTGGTGTAATACGCTTCAAGATATTAAAGATTTTACCACTGCAAAAGCAGGTCACATGATACAGGTAAAAACGCCTGACTTGGGTGGAATTAATAATTCTATAGAGGCAGTTTTATTTTGCAAAGAACATGATATGCTTGCCTATATTGGTGGAACATGTAACGAAACCAATCGTTCGGCAGAAGTATGTGCACATATTGCTATGGCTACTTCTCCTGTACAATATTTAGGAAAACCTGGAATGGGTGTCGATGAAGGCTATATGATTGTACACAACGAAATGAGCAGAGTATTAGCGCTCAAAGATGTGTTGTAGAATTAGCATCAAGACACAATAGATCAACTTTAAAATATTAAAACACTAAATTTATAATTTAGGATTCCCCGTCTCTATTTCTTTATTAGAAATAGAGACGTCGATCAAAAAAACATTCAAAATGGAAGAATTAAGAATACTTTCGCCAACGGCGATATTGGGATACGGTTTCCCAATGGAATCATTTGTAGAAGGAATGAAGCGCAAACCACACGTAATAGCGGTTGATGCTGGTTCAACAGACCCAGGGCCATATTATTTGGGAGCTGGTAAATCTTTTACTGATAAAAACTCGGTTAAAAGAGACTTAGAGATAATGATTCCCGCAGCTTTAGAACAAAACATACCTGTAATAATAGGAACTGCGGGTGGTTCTGGCGGAAGACCTCACGTAGAGTTTTGCTTAAACATTATAAGAGAGATTGCAAAAGAGAAAAGTCTCACTTTTAAATTAGCTGTTATTCAGTCGGAGTTTGATAAAGATTTTATTAAGCAAAACCTGAAAGATGGTAATATAGAGCCTTTGTTTCCTGCAAAACAAATAACAGAAGAAGATGTAGACGATACTGTTAGAATTGTAGCGCAAATGGGCGAAGAGCCATTTATTAAAGCTTTGGAAGAGGGCGCTGATGTGATATTGGCTGGAAGATCGTATGACCCTTCAGTTTTTGCATCACTTCCTATTAAAGAAGGTTTCGACAAGGGGCTTGCAATTCACATGGGTAAAATATTGGAGTGTGCTGCAATTGCTGCATTGCCAGGTAGCGGTAGCGACAGTATGTTTGGATATCTACGTAAAGATCACTTTGTGCTAGAACCACTTTCTCCACTCCGAAAATGCACCACTTTGTCTGTTGCTGCACATACATTGTATGAAAAAAGCAATCCTTATATATTGCCTGGTCCTGGTGGAGCAATTAATTTGCATGAAAGTGAGTTTGTTCAAGTTGATGAAGATAAAGTAAAAGTATCGGGTAGTAGATTTGTTCCAACAGACGATTACTTTGTTAAACTAGAAGGTGTTAAAAAGGTTGGTTATCGCACTATTTCATGTGCTGGTGTTAAAGACCCAATCATGATATCACAAATTGATACTATTGTTCAAAGTGTGAAAGATAGGGTTGAAAACAACTTCGAAAATTATGGTATTACTGATTTTTTCCTCGATTTTAAAATTTACGGAAAGAATGGTGTAATGGGTATGTTCGAACCAAAAGATGTGAAAGTTGGCGATGAGTTGATGATTATTATCGAAGCTGTAGCTCCTACACAAGAGCAAGCAAGTACTATATGTGGTTTTGCCCGTAGTACAATGTTGCACTTTGGCTATGATGGTCGTATTGCTACTGCTGGTAATCTTGCTTTCCCTTTCTCTCCATCGGATTGTGAAATGGGCGAAGTATATGAGTTTAGTGTGTATCATCTATTAAAGGTAGATAACCCAACAGATATTTTCCCAATAGAGTACATGGAGTTTAACAAACAATCTTAATATTAAAACAATGGAATACAAATTAATAGATATAGCCTCAGTAATTAGAAGTAAAAACTCAGGTCCTTATGAATTGACTTTTGATGTAATTTTCAAAGATTTTGAATTGTATAAGAAGGTAAAAGAAGCAAAAGCTATCAACGAAAAAGAGTTTGCTGAACTTTACAATATTCCAGAATCAGACATCATAAGCTTAGTATATTTTGATCCTGCAAAAGCAGTAAAAGTTACTATTGTAAGACCAATATCTTCTGGAGCATTGGGAGAAACAGATGTGTATGGAGCGCAACAACATGCACCTTTTATGAACTTTAAGTTTACTCTCTAATAAACAAAAAGGGCAAACTATTACAGCTATTTAAAGAATTAAATTTAACAATAATATAAGCTTATGCGTAACCTCATTCAAGAATATATGGTTTCGTCGCAATATTATGCGCCGAGAGGTAGAGAACGGTTGATGTTTTTAGGTGAGCAAATTGCTCATAAGCATTTGCATTACAGTGACAGTTTAATTGGTATTGTAGGCGATGCAGGTTCGGGTAAATCTTCGTTGATAAACGGAATGTTTCCAGGATTAGAATTATCAAACGATGATGATATAATTAACCCCCGCAAAATAATGCAGGTAAGAGAATTAATGCAAGATGTGCCCGATGCAGGAACCTACCATTTAGACATGCGTTTTCAGATGGCTTTTACACAAATGTACGAGATTGTAGATTTTGTGAAAAAGGTGTTGCAAAATAAACGTCGCATTGTAATTGAGCATTTCAACCTATTGTATGAAGCATTGGGCATGAATGCAGATATTATTGTGGGAATAGGGGAGGAGATTATTGTAACGCGTCCTACTATTTTTGGACCAATACCTCAAAGTATTTACGAAATAGTGCACCAATCGCTTACTTATCGCAAAATGGCACATACTGCCGAAGAGGCTGTTGTTCAAGTGTTAGAGAGTGAGTTTGGTATATCAACCGACGATTTTTTTAGCTCAGACATACGAAATGGTTTTGTGCTGAAGTTTGCAAAAGAACCAAAAGTAGATCTCGAAAGATTATCTATTTTATCGCAAGAGATTTTATCGCAAAACTTAGATGTTTCTTATTATGATGAAGATCATATAAAAATGGGAGATAAGATTATTGTTTGTGATGGTGCGCGTTTTCATGTCAAAAATACTTCTGAAGTGAAACAGTTTTCTCTATACAAAAAGATGATAATTGACCCTAAAACTAAAATGTATAATCTTATAGGTGTTATAGATGGCAACTTAGAGGATATGGAGAATAGAAACACATTCTATTTCTTAAAGAGACAATAAATGAAATGAGAGACATAAAAGCATCACAAATAGCAACGTTGGTAGAGCATTTATGCATTGAAGCATGCTGCGTACTTACCGACGATATTAAAACGAGTTTTAAAAGTAGCTTGCAAACTGAGCAATCTCCCTTAGGTAAAGAGGTGTTAGCCACCTTAATTCAAAATGCTGAAATAGCTAAAGAGGAGAGAAGCCCAATTTGTCAAGATACAGGCATGACTGTTGTGTTTATAACAATGGGTCAGGATGTTCATATTACCAATGGCTTTATAGAAGATGCCATAAACGAAGGTGTGAGAAATGGTTACAAAAAAGGCTATTTAAGAATGTCAGTTGTAAATGATCCAATAGAGAGGATAAACACAAAAGACAACACACCGGCTATTATACATTATGAAATTGTTCCTGGTACAGAGTTTAATATTGTTGTAGCTCCAAAAGGGTTTGGCAGTGAAAATAAAAGTGGACTTAAAATGCTTACACCAAGCGATGGAGTAGCAGGCATTAAAAAGTTTGTACTAGATACCATCTCTTCTGCTGGTGGTAATCCGTGCCCTCCTATAATTGTGGGTGTGGGAATTGGTGGAACAATGGAACGAGCAGCTTATTTAAGCAAAAAAGCTTTGCTTACCTCTGTTGATTCTGTGAATGAGAACGAAACTCTAGCCACCCTTGAGAAAGAACTCTTAGATGAGATTAATAAACTAGGAATAGGTCCTGCAGGCTTTGGCGGTACTACTACTGCGCTTGCAGTAAATGTTTTAACTAATGCTACACATATTGCAGGCCTGCCTGTTTCGGTAAATATAGGTTGTCATGCAACACGTCATGCCGAAGGAAAATTGTAAAAAGATGGAAGATAGAATTATATTAGAAGCACCTTTTACTGATGAAAAAATTAAATCGCTGAAAGCCGGTGAAATGGTTTATATTTCAGGAACAGTGTATACTGGACGAGATGCTGCGCACAAACGTTTGTGCGAAATGATTGAGAGAGGCGAGGAAATGCCCTTTGATTTTGCAGGTCAAGCTATTTATTATGCCGGTCCATGTCCAGCTAAGCCAGGCAAACCAATTGGTTCTGTTGGTCCTACAACAGGCGGGCGTATGGATGCCTACTCGCCTACACTTATAGAGCAAGGCTTGAAGGTGATGATAGGTAAGGGATCGCGCAGCAATGAGGTAATAGAAGCAATAAAAGAGCATACAGGAGTTTATTTTGCTGCTATAGGTGGCGCTGCAGCTCTGATGGCACGTTGTGTGGAGAGTGCAGAAGTGATTGCTTTTGATGAATTAGGCACAGAAGCTATTCGTAAACTGCAAGTAAACGAGTTGCCTGTTATTGTGGTTATAGATTCACAAGGTAATAATAGCTACGAGCTAGGACGAGAAAAGTATGCAATAACTGAATAGTAGAAATGCTTTAATACAAAAAAACCGTTTGTTGTTTAACACAGCAAACGGTTTTTTTTATATAGTAGTGTGACTTACCCTGTATTACTCAGGAGTTGCATCTAGAGCTTTCGCTTTTGTTACATTCATCACTATCTTTTCTTTCTCTTTATCAAACTCCACTTTTATAGCGTCGCCTTCTTTTACACTTGTTAGGATAATCATCTCTGCCATTTCGTCTTCCAAATATTTTTGGATAGCACGTTTTAGTGGGCGTGCACCAAACTGAACATCGTATCCTTTAGAAGCGATAAAATCTTTGGCATCGTTAGATATTTCTATTTTAAATCCTAACTCATTCACACGTTTGTAAAATCCTTCAAGTTCTAAATCAATAATCTTGTAGATCGACTCTTTGCTCAGTTGATCAAACATTACAAGATCGTCAACCCTATTAAGAAACTCTGGAGCAAACGCTTTAGAGAGGGCTTTCTTAATTACACCACGTGAATGCTCAGCATCCGTTATATCCGATGCAGTGCTAAAACCAACGCCTCTACCAAAGTCTTTCAACTGGCGAGTACCAATGTTGGAAGTCATTATAAGAATAGTGTTTTTAAAATCAATCTTTCTGCCTAAACTATCAGTTATATGACCTTCGTCTAATACCTGTAGAAGTAGGTTAAACACATCGGGGTGAGCTTTTTCAATCTCATCGAGCAATACCACAGAATAGGGCTTGTGTCTTACTTTTTCGGTAAGCTGGCCACCTTCTTCATATCCTACATACCCTGGAGGTGCTCCTACAAGACGAGAAACAGTGAATTTCTCCATATACTCGCTCATATCAACTCTAATAAGATTGTCTGTAGAGTCGAACAGAAACTGCGCTAACTTTTTGGCTAAGTGAGTTTTACCAACACCCGTTGGGCCTAAGAACATAAATGTACCTATTGGTTTGTTTGGGTCTTTTAGTCCTACGCGATTACGCTGTATTGCTTTCACAATTTTTTCAACAGCTTCGTCTTGGCCAATTACTTGTGATCTTAAAACATCTTTCATTTCCATCAGTCGCTGTCCTTCGGCTTGAGCAATACGTTGAACAGGAACTCCCGAAATCATAGCAACTACTTCGGCTACCTTTTGATCGTCAACAATTTCAGGTTTCTCTTTAATTTCCTTTTGCCAACGTTTCTCTTCTGCTTCTAATGCAACCAGTAGCTGACGCTGTTTGTCGCGATAGCTTGCCGCCAACTCATACTTCTGAGCTTTTACTGCATCATTTTTTAGTTGCTCTACTTCTTCTAACTCTTGCTCCATTGTCTCAATGATTTTTGGAATAGTAATATTAGAAATATGTACACGCGAACCAGCCTCGTCAAGTGCATCAATTGCTTTGTCGGGGAAGTTTCTATCGCTCACATACCTTTCGGTAAGAGTAACACACGATTTGAGGGCCTCGTCGGTATATTTCACATTGTGATGCTCTTCATACCTATCTTTAATATTTTTCAATATTTGCAAGGTCTCTTCAGAAGTGGTAGGATCGACAATAATTTTTTGGAAACGACGTTCTAAAGCACCATCTTTCTCAATATTCTTTCTGTACTCATCAAGTGTAGTTGCACCCACACACTGTAACTCGCCTCTTGCAAGAGCCGGTTTAAGCATGTTTGCAGCATCCAATGAGCCTGTCGACCCACCAGCACCAACAATGGTGTGAATTTCGTCGATAAACAGAATTATATTGGGGTTTTTCGACAATTCGTTTAAAATTGCTTTTATTCTCTCTTCAAATTGTCCTCTGTATTTTGTTCCAGCAACAATAGAAGCCATATCTAGTGCTATTACTCTTTTGTCGAATAAAATACGAGATACTTTTTTCTGAATAATACGCAGTGCCAATCCTTCTACTATTGCCGATTTACCTACTCCAGGCTCACCAATAAGTACAGGGTTGTTCTTTTTGCGTCGGCTCAATATTTGAGACAAACGCTCTATCTCTTTTTCACGACCTACTACTGGGTCTAACCTATTCTCAGCAGCAGCTTTAGTTATATCTGTTCCAAAATTATCTAGAACAGGAGTGTCTGAAGTTGTTTTTGCTGTTGGCGATCCTCCTGTGGGTCTTTGCGACGAAGAGCGACCTTGCATATCATCATCATCGTCATCAGTAAAGTTTGCTCCCATTATGGGGCTATCTGTTTCATCATTCAACTCTTTGTCATTTTTATTGTCAACTATACTTTTCACATATAAGAGAGCACTTGAATAATCAACATTGTATGATTGCATAATTGAGTTAATCAAAGTCTTCTTATCTTTTAGTAAAGCCAATAGTAAATGTTCAGAGTCGGTTGGCGTGCTTTTAGTCACGCGTGCCTCCAAGATGCTCATCTTGAGTATCTTTTCGGTGCTTTTAGTTACAACCAACTCACTGTTTCCTTCATCGGGCTCTTGAATTTCTCTTATTTGAGAGTCAATCTGCTCCTTTAAAGATTTTAGATTAACATCAAAGTCCTGTAAAATCTGAATTGCTAATCCATCACCATCACGTAAAATGCCAAGCATTAGATGTTCGGGGCCAATATAGTTGTTTTGTAGTCTTCCAGCCTCCTCACGACTATATGCCATGATGTCTTTTACTCGCTTAGAAAATTTATTATTCATTTATTATTCCTTCCTTGTAATATTATATTAAGTACAAATATAACAGTTGTTTTACACATGTCATAATTACTATCTATATTTATTAGTGCAAAAACAGTGCCACTATTATTCAACAATCATTATTATCTTTTGTTCTGATACAAAATAAGCGATACATTAAGAATAATGCATCGCTTATATGACTGTTTAAAATGAAAAGGTTTACTATGATAAGAAAGCCGTTAACATCCAAACTGTTTTTTCTTGACTTTCCATGTATCCTACCATTAGGTCTACTGTTACTTCGTCACTTGCATCGCCAGCTAGTTCAACAATCTTGCGTTCTTTGGCAATTAGTACTTTTAGATAGTCTAAAACCAATGATACAGTTTCTTTATCATCAGAAACAACGCCTGTTTCTTTAATTTCGCCAACTTTTAAATAGTCGCTAAAATTGTGATTTGGAGTTTCACCTAACATTAAGATGCGTTCTGCAATTTCGTCAATTTGG
>SMER01000183.1_pt1 | contig 17388 bp, 12 predicted proteins | sample 2456411 | NCBI WGS metagenome assembly SMER01 (sample SAMN10132597, study PRJNA489261) | soil metagenome | isolation source: day1 antibiotic-silt loam soil ammended with raw manure from dairy cow... | place: USA | collected 2015-05-01 | reverse complement strand
TGATAACCCAATTTTTGAAAAGCAAGAGCAACAGAACGAAGCTGCATTTGCAGCTTTTAGGAATCAGTTGATGGGGTGGATTCGTGAAGAAGCAAATAAATACAAAAATGAATAGCAAAAAGGCAAGAAAATATTTTTTACCCAAATCGCTGCGTCTTTTATTTGGTGGTATTGTTTCGCTAAATGTAATTTGGTGGTTGTTGGCAGTTGTTTTTAATAACAAAGCTTTGCCTAATCCATTAGATGTGTATGCTACTTTACCCAAATCACTTTCTCAGGGCATGCTTGATCACTCTTTAGCTAGCTTAAGAAGGATTTTCTTAGGTGTGTTTCTTGCATTAGGCTTGGGCTTAGCGGGAGGATTGTTGACAGGCCTCAGCAAGAAAGCCAATAAACTACTCAATCCATTGCTCTATTTGTCTTACCCTGTTCCAAAGCTAGCCCTTTTACCAGTTGCTATGATTATATTTGGCATTGGTGAAACTACCAAAGTGCTCATGATTGTGTTGATTATTGTATTTCAACTTATCATCTCTATTCGTGATGCCATTGGTAATATTAATAAAGAAAACTATTATGTGCTCTCTACGTTGGGAGCTTCAAAGATGCAACAAATATGGCATGTAGTGTTGCCAGCTATACTTCCCGAGATGTTTTCGGCGCTGCGTGTTTCGGTAGGTATCGCCACATCGGTATTGTTTGTAACCGAGACATTTGGCACAGACAAAGGTTTGGGTTTTTTCATTGTTGATGCTTGGATGCGTATCGATTACCTGACCATGTATGCTGGGATTGTGATGCTTTCCATCATTGGATCGCTACTCTTCATGATCATTGATATTATGGATGCAATGTTTTGTAGGTGGAGTAAGTTGAGGAGTAGGAGTTAAATAAAAAATATATTAAGACCACGAAATTTAAAATAAGAGATGAGATTGCTATCACCCTTTTTAGTCACTGCTATATTAATGTTCTTAGTTGGTTGTAATAGCCCCACTAAGTTGTTTGTGAGTCCTGATGGTAGCGATCAGAACGATGGCTCAATCAACTCTCCTTATTTATCAGCGAAAAAAGCGTTGGCCGAAGTAAGGTCGCTAAAAATAAATGCCCCTAACAAAGATATTGTAATCAATTTCAGAGAAGGCAACTATCGTATTGGTGAATCGCTTACTTTAGATTCACTTATGTCTGGAGTGTCCTTAGAGGCATATAAAGATGAAAAAGCAATCTTTTCAGGAGGAGTTTCTATCTCCAAAGAAAGTAAAACACAATCAACCAGTCATCATTCAATAGATACCCCAAAAGGAACAGTTTGGAAAGTAAACCTTATAGATGCAGGCATAGCCGATTTCGGGAAGATTCGCAATGTGGGATTTTCCCGCCCTTATGGTCCGTCGTGGGGAGAGTTGTTTGTGAATGGAAAGCCTATGCATTTAGCGCAATGGCCAAACAACTCGATGATACCTATGGGAGAAGTACTTGAGCCTGGTAGCAAACCGCGCGATGATGATTTTGCTAATAAAGGTGGAGTTATTCAATACGACTCATTGCGAGTGGACAAATGGATTGATGAAAAGAACCCATGGATGGCAGGTTATTTCAATGCAGGTTTTGCCGACGATATGGTTCAAATAGAATCGATAGACTCATCTGCAAAAACGATAACTACTAGCGAAGCTACTCTTTACGGCTTTGCTCATGGGCATCCTTGGCAAACCTGGTATGGTGTTAATCTATTATCAGAGTTGGATGCACCAGGTGAATATTATATTGACCGTGATAGTGGAGCACTTTATTTTATTGCACCCGATGAGGAGATAACCTCATTAGAGTTTTCAATATTAGAAACTCCTTTTATTACAATGGATAATGCCAAGAATATTACAATCAAAGGTATATCCTTTCAAGCATCTCGCGGGATGGGATATCGCTTGTAAACTCTGAGAATGTAACTATAGAGAGGTGTAGTTTCTCAAATCTAGGTAGTTTAGCTGTTGCAGTTGGAATGGGAATAGAGCCATTCCAAGATTATCGCCACGAAGGCATCGGAACGCCTCAAGCGCATGTAGTGGGAAGTTTGCAACAACATCTTTATTCCAAGACAACTTACAACAGACAGGGTGGAAAGAACAACACCATTATTGATTGTGAGTTTTATAATTTAGGTGCAGGAGGTGTTTCTCTTGGTGGAGGCAATCGGCTAACTTTGGAGCCTGGAAATAATAAAGTGGAGAATTGTCGCTTCCATGATATCAATCGCATAGAAAAGACTTATCGACCTGCAGTTCACCTTACAGGAGTGGGCAACATTATTCGTAATTGTGAAATGTACAACTTACCAAGTATGGCCATCTTGATGCATGGCAATAATCATTTGGTGGAGTACAATTATATTCACGATGTGTGTATGGATGCCGAAGATATGGGGGCGTTTTACTATGGACGCAATCCTTCGGAACGTGGCACAGTATTACGTTACAATTATTTTGAGAACATTCCCGATGTTTACAACACAAGCGCCATCTATCACGATGATGCTGCCTGCGGTCTAATTGTAACGGGGAATATATTTAATAATGCTGGTAAGATGGTATCCTTAATTGGTGGTGGATCAGACAATGTGTATGTAAACAATGTTTTCTTAAACGGGAAAGTGGCTATGCGTATTGGTAACAGGCTTCAAACATGGGCAAATTGGCTACTCAATGAGGATGGATTGTTTCAAAAACGTTTAGAAGAGGTAAATTATCAACAACATCCTTATAGCATAGCGTATCCGTCAATGCTAGATTACTTCGATAAGGTTGGCGAGCCAACAGGAAATAGTGTGTCGGGCAATTTATTCGTTAATATGGAAGAGGGGCTTAATGGTGAGGATGAGTGGGCTGGATGGAAGTCTGACAATATCATTGTTGATAAGTCTATTCAAGTTGAATATACAGAGAATGGAGGTGTCTCTTTTTCAGATAAAGAATTGATTTATCAACTTATTCCCGAACTAAAAAGTATTCCTTTAGATAGTATAGGATTGTATGGAAATAAGAGTTTGAAGAGAAATAAGTAGTGATAAATTAGATTGTTGCAAGTTTCTTTGAAAGGGCAACTCTTCTACCATTCGCTATAAGGATGCTTTACCAACATTGAATTGTAGTATCTGTTTTCGCTTGTAACCTCTTGTCCCAACCAATCTGGCTTTTCAAACACCTCGTCTTCCGACGCAAGTTCTACTTCTGCCACTACAAGACCTTGGTTATTTCCATAAAACTCATCTACTTCAAATAGGTGAGCTCCTACTTTTATCAAATAGCGGGTCTTCTCAATAATTTCTTTTTCGCAAAACTTTAGCATCTCTTCGGCATCTTCTAGAGAAATCTCTCTTTCCCATTCGTAGCGGGTAAACTCACTGTCCGAAACTGTACTTTTGATAGTGAGATAGGCTGTGTCGCCTTGTATACGGATGCGCACTACTCGCTCGAGCACAGACGAAAGATAGCCTTGTACTATTCGATAATGATTAAAAGCATGCGATTTGTAATCTCCAACAACTAAAAACTTGCGTTCTATTTCGTAGTTCATATAAATATAGTTTATAGGTGATGTTTTTAACAACAAAGCTCGGCAGTCAATACATTGGAGTGTCTAGCTCTCTTTTGTTACACCTCTTTCATTATCTTAATACCACTCCATATTCTCATACTGAGAACTGCGCTGTTCGTACTTGAGGTCTTGTAGGAGTGAAGACTTAGCCCTAATCATAAAGTTGTATGATTTATATGGACCAATGGGTACAAAACTTGCCGACATACTCCAGCAGTGCAAATCGCGTGTAAGGGTAGCATTTACGTAAGTAAGTTTCTTTAGGTCGAAGTTGTAGTCTGTGTTGAAAGTAAAACTCCAATTCTTGGTTGGTTGCAATGCCCCATTTATACCCAAGCTGTGGGTAAGTTTTCCTTTATATTCTAACTTGTCGAAATCAAAATCACCGTAGGCATATCTAAGTGAATAGTTAAACGAAAGATTCCATGTAACACCTGTTTTCATATATCCCCAAGCGTCATATTCTTGTGAGTCGGACTGATCTTTTGAAAGCATACTTCGTGGTTCTCTTGAAGGGTTCTCAAAATCGGGTTCGGTTCCTAAGCTTCCATCATCTATATTGTTATCATCACTGCCAGGCGTAGAACCGTCATCCTTACCTTTATCGTCCTTGCTAAATAGTTTGCTAAAAGTATCTTGATTGATTGAGTAAGCAAAAGATGTTCCAGTGCTATATAAACGACCAAATCCTCTTCCGTTTAGTATTCGTTTACTTCATACATATAAGGGTCCCATGTTGCATTAAGGCTCAGGGTGTACGATTTTGATAGTTTCAAGCGCATATTGCTATTTATCATACTCCACTTCATAGAATCGGCCATCATATTATAACTAAAATTGATGCCCAAATCGTCGATAAGGCTTACTTTCTTATAACCTGTAGTATCGCTATCAGAGCGAATCTTCATCTCAAGGTTGTTTTTAAAGTCGAACCCAATGTTCCCTTGCTTACCCTGTGAGGGTGCGCCAAACATCATATCTCCATAGGGCGAGTAGGTATAGTCGACATCTTCGCCATACTCATTTTTGTAGCTGTAAGTTTCGTAGAAGTTGTAGCGAGGAGCACCAAAGTCGGGCCTATAACTAAAACTTATACTAGGCGAAAATACGTGTCGTATTGCTTGAACTTTATCGCCAAACATTTCCAACGGTTTGTACATTCCATAAAGCTTAGTGTTTACACTTACCGAAGTGCTATAGTCGTACACACGATTGAATCCGTAGATTGTATCTGTAACATTGTGCCGTTTGGTTTCGGGATCCCACTCTTTCATCTCTTTACTTGTGTACCAGCGTTCGTTGTAGTTAATAGAGGGCGAAATGTTGATGTAGTCGAAAAGAGTAAATGTAGCACTTATAGGAATGCTATGGCGCATGCCATTTTCCCAATCTTTTATAATACTAGATTCAAAAAACTCACTCTCTTTGGTGTGTATCGAGTTTCTAAACTCACCCGAATAGCTCATTGTTATCTTTTCATACCATCGCTCCTCACCTATAGCATCTTTGCGTTTTAGAGGGTAGATGCGACTCATGTTAATAGATAGATTGGGTAGTGTAGCCGAAATAGTAGAGTCGCGCGACACTTGGTTTACACTGGCCGAAGCAGATATATTAAATGGCGAGTTAGGAAATCTCTGAGTTAGGTTTACAGTAGAGCTTTTTGTGTTGTTGGTTGCTTCTCTACTGTAGCGCGATGTCATATTACGCTGATTGTAAGAGCTGGTAGAGTAGTTTACACTTGCCGATAGTGTGCGATACATATTTGCTTTAGGGTCTTGCGAGTGTGTCCAGCTTAGTCTAAAGTCTGTTGATGTAGTGTAATCTGGCAACCCTTTGTCTCCTAAAATAGTCTTAAGATAATTGGCATTAAAGTTTCCCGAAAACTTATATCTTTTTCTGTAATTTGATTTTGCACCAAGTCCCCATGAACCTTTAGTGTAAATCTCGCCTGTTAGCGCTAAGTCCACGTAGTCGCTTATTGCAAAATAGTATCCTCCATTGTGCAAATAGAAACCCCTCTCCATTTCATCACCATATGAAGGCATAATTATTCCCGACGAATAGCTCTCGTTGAATGGGAAGAATGCAAAAGGGAGTACAATAGGAAAGAGAGGCACATCTGCTACTACAAGCCATGCTGGGCCAGTCACCACATCTTGCCCAGGTCTAACCTTGGCTTTAGAAAGATTGAGATAAAAGTGAGGGTGATCGTGTAAATCGCAAGTGGTATATTTTGCATTAATCATATAGAATGAGTTGTCGTCATTCTTTTTTGCCTGATTGGCAACAATATATCCTTCACCTTGCTCAGTTACCACATTAGAGATAAATGCTTTCTCTGTTTTAAAGTTGTAGCGCACACCTTTCATCTCATATTGTGTGCCTTTGTCTTCAAATGTTGGATAACCGAACTCTTTGCCTACTGAGTCTAATCCAAAGGTAGCACCAATAAGGCTACTGTCCATATCCATAGTTATGAGCTCTCCTTTGATGGCTATATCTTGGTACTTCACATCGGCCTCGCCATACAAGAAACCCTTGTTGTCTTTTGTGAAAACAATTGAATCTTGTGCCGTATAAACAACTTTACTTTGTAGGGCTTCCTTCTTTTTAGGAATTGTGTCAGGTTTTAATATAGCTAGTGAGTCGGGCTTTATTGATAGTGAGTCAACTTTAGTTGTAATTGTGTCAGTGAGTAGCAGGGGGCTTTGCTGAGTGCTTTTTTGTAGTATATCACCACCAATAGTCTCTGACTGTGAAAGAGATACGGTTGCGTTCGTGAAGAACGTAATTATAAATAATATACTGACTAAGAGGTGTTTCATCTGTAAGCTTTGATACACAATCGTTATAACTCGCAAAACTAGTCAATTATGTATTAACTACCTCGAAAAATATAAAAATAAAGCTTAAGATATTTTCACCCATACATGCAAAAAAGCTGAGGTATGAAGTTCTTTGCCACAGTTTATCTGATGTTCACAATAGAAATTAGATCAACAATCACCCCTCCTTAAGTAGCAGTTGCTCTCGTACATGTACTTTTTTCTTGCAAATATTTTCACAGATAAATTTTTCATTAGAAAAACAGCAAAATGAAAGAGAAGCCCTTTTATTGAGTTAAACACGTTTTAAATAAACAGAAACCGAACCATTATTCACGTTGAAGAACCCTTTGCCATCTTCACCTATCACCACATCTTCTTCAATGTAGCCCATTTTGTCGTACCACGCTGAGCCCGCATAGTCTTCACCCACAAACATTGGTTTCTGTCCTCCCTCACCGTTGCTCATTATCACAACACACCCATCTGGATGATTTTCATCGCCCTTTCTTACCCAACCAACTACATTGGGGTGATCAAAATAATCAACTTGTTCGCCATAAGCAAAGTCTCTGCGCACATCTAGTAGTTGATCAATTGTCCATTGATTGTCTTCTTGCGGATTTTCTCCACTTATCCCATAATAATCGCCCAAGAACAAACATGGGTAACCATCTTGTCGCAGCAGAATTAAGGCGTATCCTAATGGCTTGAACCATCTTTCCACAAAAGACTCTAAAGTTTGCAAGGGTTGCGAATCATGATTATCAACAAATGTAACTGTTTTTAATGGATGTTCTGCAACCACACTGTTTTCAAATATCTTTCGCATATCGAAAGCTTCTCCTTCTTCCGAGGCTTGTTTAAAATTGAAGTGTAGAGCTACATCAAAGAGGTCTATATTGTAGTTCACATTGTGTAGATATTCATTAATAACCATCTTGTCGTAGTACCAGTATTCGCCTACCGCATAAAAGTCTTCACCAAACTCATCTTTCACATGTTTGATGAGGTCATCTACAAACCAATCGTTTATATGCTTTATGGCATCTAAGCAAACTCCGTCTATATTGGTCTCTTTTATGAACCAGCTAATCCATCGTTTAGTTTCTTCATACACATCGGGATGTTTGTAGTCTATATCGGAGAACATAAGGTAGTCGAAATTGGCAAACTCATGACTTACCGAATTATCGTTTACATCAATGCCCTTGTTCTCTCCTAAGATTACGTAAATAGCATCTTTGTTGTCACGATGGTTATAATCGGTAGCTGAGAAATGTTCCCAGCTCCATTTAAAATCTGAGTATTTGTTATCTCTTCCTGGAAATGTGAATCTAGTCCAACCTTCTATCTCGTATGGTTCCGTTATTCCTTTATTTCGGTCGTGTGGGTCTACCTCAATAACATTGAAGGCTTGCAACTCATCTCCGCCAGCTTTATGATTGAGCACTACGTCGGCATATACCATAATGCCATTGTCGTGAAGAGCATCAATGCAATCGTGCAACTCTTGCTTGGTTCCGTATTTAGTGCGAACAGTTCCTTTTTGATCAAATTCCCCTAAATCGTACAAATCATAAGCACCGTATCCAACATCGTCCGATCCTGTGCCTTTGTAGCATGGTGGAATCCATACTGATGTAACTCCCACTTGGCTCAGATGTTGAGCATCATCTTTTAGTCTGTTCCATAGGTTCCCATCGTTTGGCAAGTACCACTCGAAGTACTGCATCATTATTCCGTTTATTCTCATGCTTATGTTATTATAAGTTTCATATTATAACATTATACAACATAAGAGGGTTCATGGCAATAACGATAACTTTTTGTCTCTTAGAGCAAGATTATTCTTATTATCCACATATTATTTAACGTTATTGATTATAAATCATCAATATAATGTTACTTTTGTATTAGCAGTCGGTCGGTTTGTCGCTGCACATCATAGATGTGTTGAGGAAAGTCCGGGCAACACAGAGCACCATATTTCCTAACAGGAAGCTATTTGCGAGGGTAGAGCAACGTAACAGAAAATAACCGCCACCATCTTTTGTATAAAGAAAGAGGTAAGGGTGAAAAGGTGAGGTAAGAGCTCACCGGACTTTGCAGCAATGCAAGGTGCCGTACGTCTTATGGGTTGCAAGGTCATGTATATCGGATATGTAGGGTTGCTCGCCCGATGCCGAGGGGTGGACCGCTAAAGAGTAATGGTGACATTGCTCGCAGATAAATGACAAACATCTTCTTTTGTTAGAAGATACAGAACCCGGCTTACAGATCGACTGCTTTTTTTATTTTATATGAAAAGAATATGGAAGAGGAAAAAAATTATCATAAAAAGGAAGATGAGAAAGACAAGGAAAGTAAGTTTAGTAAGCTAAAAGAGAAGGTCTCAAAACTTATCGAATTTCTCACATATGATATTTGGCGTTTAGATTCACAAGATGTTAGCGGCAAGCGAAACATATTTTACAATGGTTTGCGAGCAATAATAATGACCATTCGCAACACATCAGACTTGAAACTAAATGTAAGAGCTGCCTCTCTTACTTATCGCACACTTCTCTCATTAGTACCAGGTTTGGCAGTTTTATTTGCAGTAGCAAGAGGCTTTGGGTTGCAAAATATAATAAAGGGTCAGCTGTTTTCTTACTTCCCAGGCCAGCAAGAGGTACTTCTACAAGTAACAGAGTTTATAGACAACTCGCTTAAACATGCACAAGGAGGTGTGTTTGCCGGAGTTGGGGTTATATTGCTTCTGTACACTGTTTTTATTCTTCTCTCCGATATAGAAAACAACTTCAATACAATTTGGCAACTAAGTAAGGGTAGGAGTATACAGCGCAGAATATCGGACTATTTTGCACTTATTTTCATTATGCCAGTGTTTATTGTCCTCAATAGCACGCTAACACTAATGATCAGCTCATCTACAGTCTATTTCGATGCCTTTAGTTATATTTTAAATCCTCTAGTTACTCAGTTTCTTAATATTCTGCCGTACTTTATTATTATTTTGGTGTTGACAATGCTTTATAAATTCATGCCCAACACTAAGGTTAAGTTTCTAAATGCACTTATTGCAGGCTTTGTTGCTGGTACAGCGTTACAAATATTCCAAATAATATACATTAGCGGGCAAATATGGATCACAAAGTATAATGCTATTTATGGTAGTTTTGCTGCTTTACCACTATTGTTGTTATGGTTGCAGTTGTCGTGGAATATTGTGTTGATGGGTGTTGAACTCTCATTTTCATTGCAAAATATTCGTAAGTTCTATTTCGAAAAAGAAACAGAGAATATAAGCCGACGCTACAACGATTTCTTTACTATTCTTATTACATCAGTTATTGCCAAACGCTTTGCAGAAGAGAAGTCGCCACTTACTGTTGATGAGATTTCCGAGAAACACTCAATACCCATCAAACTGACCAATCAAATTGTAGATTTGTTGCAAGAGCTGCAAATGATTTCTCCAACTCCTAGTGAAGAGGATGATGAGGTAATGGCTTATCAGCCTGCATTCGACATCAACTTGATGAGTGTGAAATTGCTTATGAAGAAGATTGATGCTTATGGTTCAGAAAGTTTTAGAATAGACAAAGATGTTGCATACAGCTCGCATTGGGATGCTTTGATGCTTTCGCGCGAGAGTTTTCACAATGCTGAAAACGATCAGTTGTTGAAGGATTTGTAGAGCATGTGAAATTATGCAAGGTGTTCTAAGTATCTGTTCAAACTTTCTGTTTAGTAGTTAGGTTAGCAAATTATTGTTTCAAGGAGTATATATAATCATTATTCCAATAAGTACTCTCGTTATTCAGCTCCTCGGCTTTTCCATTGCAAAATTTATCAAGTATTTGCCAAAACCTTTTGCTATGATTCAACTCAATGGTGTGTGCCAATTCGTGAAGAATAACGTAATCTACCAGATGCTCGGGCAACATCATCAGAAAAAGCGATAGGTTGATATTACTTTTGTTGCTACAACTTCCCCAACGATGCTTGCTATTGTTTATTTTAACCTCTCCTATCTGCAGGTTGAGTTTTTTTGCAAAAGAAGCTACTTTATTGGGCAATACGCGCTTGGCCTCATGTCGCAAGGCATGAATAATAAGGTTTTTTATAGCCAATTGCACATAATCTTTGTTTATATCATACTGGGCAGGTACGTCGATGCTTAACACCCCTTCTTTGAGCGACATATTCACCTTATCGTTGTACAGCGATTGGCGAGTAATAACCACACTAAATGTAAGGGTCTTAATTTTAGACTGTTCGTCTATCTTTACTACCTCTCTCACAGGTAGTGCTAAGATTTGCGGCTTAAGTTCATTAAAATGTTTTTTAATTTCACTTTTCTGCATTCGTGTAGGTACTGTCATTTCTACAACATCGTGTTTACGTCGTACAATTACTTTTTTTGCACGACTGTTTCTTTTTATTACAACAGAACCCAAATCTTCATCAATAAATTCATTCATAACTGCAAAAATATCACTATAAATTAGAATTGGTGCATCTTTTTTCTATAAATTCCAAATACTGACAAACAATATTTATCTTTGTATGAAATTAAAGCGAAATAGATATGAAATTAATTGAGTCATTAGAGAGTGTTGGGCAGTATGCAGTGCTTATGAAAAGCACACTTACCCTTCCCGATAGATTTAGAGAGTTTGCAAAAGACTTTTTTAATGAGATGTATAAACTGGGGGTCAATTCTTTGTGGATTGTTATGATTATCTCGTTTTTCATTGGTGCAGTAATGGTTATGCAAATTGCACTCAATGTTGCATCGCCACTGTTGCCGCGATTTACAGTGGGTGTGGTTTCTAGAGAAGTTATTCTTTTAGAGTTTTCATCCACTATTATGTGTTTGATTTTGGCAGGGAAAGCAGGTTCAAACATTGCATCCGAAATAGGCACAATGCGAGTAACTGAGCAGATTGATGCATTAGAAATAATGGGTGTAAACTCGGCAAACTATATGATATTGCCCAAAATAACAGCATTTGTTACTTTTATGCCTGTTCTAGTTATCTTTAGCATGTTCTTAGGTATTGTAGGAGGGTATGTAATTTGTGTTGTAACAAATGTTCCGCCACCAGCTACATATATATATGGATTGCAATCTTTCTTTAATGAATTCTTCATATGGTACTCTATTTTAAAGTCGATGATATTTGGCTTTATCATTGCTTCGGTAGCTGCTTACTTTGGATTTTATGCTAAAGGCGGTTCTTTAGATGTAGGTAAAGCAAGTACAGATTCAGTCGTTACTAATAGTGTTTTGATTCTTATTACCGACTTAGCTTTCACTCAATTAGTAATGGGGTAGTAAAAAAAATAGATTATGATTGAAGTAAAAAATCTCACCAAGTCATTTGATGGACGTGTTGTAATAGAAAATATAAGCACTAACTTTAAGAAGGGACTTGTAAATATGATTATTGGGAAGAGTGGATCGGGTAAAACCGTGCTTCTCAAGAATCTTGTTGGTCTATTAACTCCTGATGAAGGAGAAGTGTTATATGGGGGAAATGATTTTCTGAAAATGCGCAAGCGAGATATAAAGAAGCTGAGAAAAGATATGGGTATGCTTTTTCAAGGTTCTGCTCTGTTTGATTCGAAAACTGTTTTAGAAAACGTTTCGTTTCCGTTAGATATATTCTCTAGAAAAAACAGACGAGAACGCATAAAAAGAGCTGAGTTCTGTTTAGAACGCGTTGGTCTTGACGAAGCTCACAACCTCTACCCATCAGAAATAAGTGGAGGTATGATGAAGCGTGTGGCTATTGCGCGTGCTATTGCACTGAACCCTCACTACCTATTTTGCGATGAGCCTAATTCGGGGTTAGACCCCAAAACCTCTCAGTTAATAGACGAACTTATTAATGATATTACCAAAGATTTTGGCATGACTACTATTGTAGTTACCCACGATATGAACTCTATAATGAATATTGGAGACCATATTGTATATATTCACGAAGGCAAGAAAGAGTGGGAGGGATCTAAAGCAGAGATTATGAATGCTGACAACGAATCGCTTAATGAATTTGTATTTGCCTCAGACCTTTTTAAGAAAGTAAAAGAGGCTCAAAACCTAGAAGATCAAGAAAAGCTAGATGCTTTAAAATAAGAAATCGTGCTTGAGATTGCTAATAAATTAATAGCTAAAGTACAACGCTTAAAACATTTTTAAATTTGAGTTGTTATTCAACTGCAAACACAAGTTTGCTTTTTCAATATAAATAGTATAGATTTATCACTATCGGAGGAATATTCCACAGTGATGTAATCGTCCATAAAAAACTTATAACATGTTAAGTATAAAAAAACTACATGCCCGAGTAGAAGGGAAAGAGATTCTAAAAGGCATAAATATAGAAGTAAAACCAGGTGAGATTCATGCTATCATGGGCCCCAATGGTTCGGGTAAGAGCACATTAGCGTCGGTGCTTGCAGGAAACCCAAAATTTGAAGTTACTCGTGGCAGCATTACTTTTCAAGGGAAAGATATTCTTGATATGGAGCCAGAAGAAAGAGCTAATGAAGGCATTTTCTTGAGCTTTCAATATCCAATTGAAATACCAGGTGTGAGCATGACCAATTTTATGCGAGCTGCTGTAAACGAAAATCGCAAATACAAAGGATTAGAACCCATTGCTGCGGGAGATTTCTTGAAAATGATGCGCGACAAACGCGAAATGTTGGGAATGGACAAGCAATTGGTAAGCCGCTCGGTAAACGAAGGTTTCTCGGGAGGAGAAAAGAAACGTAACGAGATTTTTCAAATGGCTATGTTAAATCCAAAGTTGTCTATTTTGGATGAAACTGATTCAGGACTCGATATCGATGCATTGCGTATTGTTGCTGCGGGTGTTAACAAACTTCGTTCGCCCGAAAATGCAACCATTCTTATTACTCACTATCAGCGTTTGCTTGAGTATATCAAGCCCGACTTCGTACACGTACTTCAAGATGGAGAGATAGTGAAAAGTGCCGGTCCTGAGTTAGCCTTAGAGCTAGAGGAGAGAGGTTATGATTGGTTAGAGAAATAATAAAACCAATTAACTATGAGCTTTGTGCTTATAGATTTGAAGAAATAACCGTGTGTCGTTTTACGTAATGACACACCTAGATATTAAAACAATGATTGAACAACAATATATAGACCTGTTTCAACAATATCGAAGAGACATTGACATTAATTCTGTTGATGTTATGAACGAACTGCGCGATGCTGCTTTCGATATATTTAAAGAGATGGGCTTTCCTACTTCTAAATTAGAAGAATATAAACACTCCGATATTTCACGTGCATTTGATGCCAATCTAGGATTGAATATAAAAGATATACCAATTCCGGTGAATCCGTATGACACATTTAAATGCGATGTGCCCAATTTAGCAACCAATTTGCACTTTCTTGTAAACGACAGGTATTACGAAAACAACCACCAAGTAGAGGGATTACCAAAGGGTGTGTTTGCTGGAGGAATGAAAGAATTTGCGAAGCTACACCCTGCAATATTTAAAGAGTATTACGGCCAAGGTGGCAATTACTCAAAAGATGGTTTGGTTGCCTTTAACACAATGTTTGCTCCAGATGGTTTTGTTTTGTATATACCAAAGGGAGTTGAGGTTGACAAACCTCTTCAGCTTATCAATATTTTAAGGGGTGGAGTTGATTTAAATGTCAATAGACGCATACTTATAATTGCTGAGGCTGAAGCAAAGGTAAAACTATTGGTTTGCGACCACGCTGTAGATGATGTACACTTTGTAGTAACGCAAGTAACAGAGATATTTGCCGAAGAATCTTCGGAAATAGACTTCTACGAGTTGGAAGAAAACTCTACAAAAGTAACTCGCCTATCTTCTTTGTATACTGCTCAGAAAAGCAAATCGAATGTGGTTGCAAGCAACATCACATTGCACAATGGTTATACACGCAACAACTATCGATTTAGACTGTTAGGTGAGAATGCACACGCTACTATTGGTGGCCTTGCTATTGCCGATAAGAGTCAGCATGTAGATAATTATGCATTTCTAGATCATGCCTCACCAAGTTGCACTAGCAACGAGCTGTTTAAGTATGTATTGCAGGAACGTTCTACGGGAGTGTTTTGCGGTAAGATATTGGTTGAAAAAGATGCGCAAAAAACATTGGCTTATCAAACCAACAGAAACTTAGTGGCCTCGCCAGATGCAAAGATGTTTGCTAAACCACAGCTCGAAATTTACGCCGATGATGTTAAGTGTTCTCATGGTTTAACCACAGGACATTTAGACGATGATGCAATGTTTTATCTTCAAGCACGCGGTATACCTAAAGACGAAGCCAAGATGCTACTGATGGTTGCATTTACTAAAGATGTGCTTCAATTGATAAATATAGAGTCGCTAAAAGAACGGTTAGAGTATCTAATTGACAAGCGATTCAGAGGCGAATTGATGCGATGTGGCAATTGCAATGTTTGCAAATAGAAGGGATTATGAAAAAATGATAGATATTAGTAAAATAAGAATCGACTTTCCTATACTTTCACGCAAAGTATACGGAAAGCCTTTGGTTTATCTCGACAATGCTGCCACTACACAAAAACCTAAGAGTGTAGTAGAAAACATCGAAGAGATGTACTATACCCTCAATGCAAACATACATAGAGGGGTTCATTTTTTGAGCCAGCAAGCAACTGATGCTCACGAAGCTGCAAGAGTAACCATACAAAACTTTATAGGCGCTAAGTCTTCTAACGAAATTGTATTTACGCGTGGCACAACCGAGTCGATAAACTTAATTGCTTCTTCTTATTGCAGGGCTTTTTGTAAGGCAGGCGATGAGATTATTGTTTCTGAAATGGAACACCACTCAAATATTGTTCCTTGGCAATTGCAAGAAGAAATATCTGGTGTTAAACTTCGGGTAATTCCTATCAACGACCAAGGCGAACTCATAATAGAGGAGTTCAAAAAGTTGATTAATCCTCGCACCAAGCTTGTTTCTATTACTCATATATCAAATGCATTGGGAACAATAAATGATATCGAAGAAATAATCAAGATTGCTCATCAGAACAATGTACCTGTATTGATAGATGCTGCACAATCTGTGCAACATGTTCCCCTGGATGTGCAAAAATTAGACTGCGACTTCCTAGTTTTCTCTGCCCACAAAGCTTATGGCCCAACAGGAATGGGTGTACTTTATGGAAAAGAAGAGTGGTTAAATAAACTTCCTCCTTATCATGGTGGAGGCGAGATGATTGCAAGCGTTTCTTTCGAGAAAACTACATTCAACGAATTGCCCTTTAAGTTTGAAGCTGGCACCCCCGATTATGTAGGCTCTACATCTATGGCTGCAGGGCTCGACTATATATCTGAGATAGGCATTGAGAATATTGCAAAGTACGAACATGAGTTGCTTGAATATGCTACAGGTGAGCTGCTAAAAATAGATGGCCTTAAGATATATGGTACTTCTAAACATAAAACTAGTGTGGTGTCTTTTCTAGTAGATGGTATACACCATTACGATATGGGAATGCTGTTAGATAAGATGGGTATAGCCGTACGTACTGGTCATCATTGTACAGAGCCACTAATGAATAGACTGCAAATAGATGGAACAGTTAGGGCTTCGTTTGCTTTTTACAACACTAAAGAAGAAATTGATTTGCTAGTTGCTGGAATAAAAAGAGTAGCAAGTATGTTCTGATTCCATTTCACATAATTAAATATTTTAAAAGCTGTTTCGTATAATAATGAAACAGCTTTTTTTGTTTCACGCTTTGAGTTATTCCGGCATCTTAATAATATAGTTGCAATTGAAACCTTTCCAAACATTTCCACCGTGGTAGATTTGACGAAAATGAGATGAAAGTCAAATCTACCACGGTGGATTTGTTAGGGAAGAGATTAAACTCATTTTTACCACTGTTTTTTGGTCATTTATGCCACATTTCTTGTTTTGTTGTGATTTTATTTCACGTTCGTATCACAAAAGTCTATTTCGCCAGATAAAATTATTTTCTCAACTTCTCATTTTTCTTTTTTATGCATCAAATCCTACTTTCAGGGCATAAATTTTGAATACGCTGCAGAAAAAGCACCATTTACTCTTTTCTAAACAAATCTACCACGGTAGATTCAATTTTCATCTCGTCTTTGTCAAATCTACCACGGTCGATTTTACTTCTGCCTGTTTAGTGCACCATTCTCGAGCGGATTGTAAATAACAGCTCTCTTTTATTTACAAATTGAAACTTGTGCAAAAGTGAAAATTAAGTCCGTGTTAAATAAAACTCTTCGTTAGAAACTAAAATGCTTTATTTTAAGAAAGTTTGATTGTAAAGTGGTGAAATAGGGCCTGGTTGCATTCTGTAAATGGCTGTTTTGCTAGCAATCTTTAACACTCTCTTGCTGCTAATTTTCATCTCCACGCTCGCATCAAATTGCAATTTGTTTCTCGCGTACAGAAAATAGTATTTGTCAATAGCAGACACAAATCAAAAAAATGAGACTAGCGGGAGAGCTAAACTATAACACATAATTTTGCTGTGAATCAAAAAACTGACCTTTAAATAGTAAACACTCTATTTTAATCTTAATCATAATGTTTTAATCGAAATAAACATTCTAACTATCAGAATGTTGTACATTTTAGTATGTCGGTATAAACTTTCAAGTAATCATCTCTATTATTACATGTCATTATGTATAGACTCAATTCAAGTAAACTAGTTCTATATCTCACTGCATTATTGACTTCTTTTATCTTATACTCTTGCAATTACAAACAAGACTTTATAATAGAAGAAATAGTTGCAATACAGCTACAAGATGCACAAAAAGATAGTTTGATAGCGCTGGTGAAAGACTTGAATAGACAAGGCACAGAAGCCCGAAACTCTGCCGATTACAAAGAGGCTATAAATCTACACTT
>SMER01000110.1_pt1 | contig 17406 bp, 15 predicted proteins | sample 2456411 | NCBI WGS metagenome assembly SMER01 (sample SAMN10132597, study PRJNA489261) | soil metagenome | isolation source: day1 antibiotic-silt loam soil ammended with raw manure from dairy cow... | place: USA | collected 2015-05-01 | reverse complement strand
TGATCCTCACCACGGCTAGCGTAGAGCACCACAAACACAGCCAGCACTGCGGTAACCATCAGCATTAATGCGCTTAAGCGGTCCAGCAGCAAAACAATACCGAACGGTGCCGACCAGTTACCCAAGCCATACACAAGAATCTCGCCCTGTGCAGCCAGAGGCAGTAAATATAAGCTACACAGCAGTAATAACAGGATACTGCTGAGACTGATTAAGCGCACCATAGCCATTGAACCGCGCGCAGCCATCATCAGTAATGCGCCGCAAACCAATGGCAGCAATACGGGTACCAATAATAAATTATTCATCGTGTAGCTCCGACACGTTTTTTATTGGCCCGATTGGATTTACGCCGTGGTTTATTTTCTTTTTTGGGTTTTTCGACGCCATCCACATGGTCATTACCCAGCTCAGTATGTGCACGTAACGCCAAGATCAAGACAAAAGCAGTCATGGCAAACCCAATCACAATGGCAGTTAACACTAAGGCCTGCGGCACTGGGTCGGTGTAACTGGTGGCGTCACTGAGCACTGCGGGCTTCCCTGTATGCAAGCGACCCATAACGAATAAGAACAAGTTAACCGCATAGGAAAACAAGGTTAACCCCAAGGCAACACTAAAGGTGCGCGCCCGTAAAATTAAGTACACACCACTAAAGGTCAAGACGCCGATAGCGATTGCCACTAATAACTCCATTACTGCTCCTCCGGCAATTTAACCGTGTGACCAATACGGCCCAGGCCACTTAAAATCAGCAACGTGCCGCCCACCACGGTTAAATACACCCCTAAATCAAATATCATCGCCGAAGCAATTTCGATCTCACCAATCACCGGTAAATTGATATGGGCAAAGGCTGAGGTTAAGAATGGGTAACCCAGCGGCAAGCTGGCCAGTCCCGTCGCTGTAGCGATTAATACCCCTGCCGCTGCCAAGTTAGGTAAGCGGACCCCCATACGGGTTTGTACCCAGCGCTGACCATAAGCCACCTGCAATAAAATCAAAGCTACTGCGGTGATTAAGCCGGCAATAAAGCCGCCGCCCGGCTCATTGTGGCCACGCAAGAAAATGTACATCGAGACCAGCAACGCCAAAGGCAGAATCAAGCGTGCAAGCATGCCCAAAACCATAGGATAGGCTTCAGCTGACCAAGCCCGCCCTTCAGTATCAACCCGCGCTCGCGGCAGTTTCAGCCCTTGCAGCAAAGCTACAGTGGCAATTGCTGTAATCGCCAACACGCTAATTTCGCCTAAAGTATCAAAACCACGGAAGTCCACCAAGATAACGTTCACCACGTTGGTACCGCCACCGCCAGTCAGGCTGTTAGCCAGGAAGAAGTCAGCAATACTGGTGTACGGACGCGTCAGCACCGCAAAGGTTAAGACCGTCATTAACACGCCACAGCAGGCAGCAATAATAACATCACGCAAACTCCCTAAGCTGCTGGCCTCTCGTGCCGCTTGCGCTGGTAAAAAGTACACCACCAGCAGCATCAATAAGATGGTAACGACCTCAACCACTAACTGGGTTAAAGCCAGGTCCGGTGCTGAGAAGCGCGCAAACACCATGGCTACCACTAAGCCAACAACGCTAAGCATTAACAAAGCGGTCAGACGCTGGCGATGAAACCCCATGGTTAATAGCGCACTGCAGACCATCACCAGCAAACCCAAAGCAGTCAAGGGGTCAACTGGGGTTAAGGCCAACTCTCCTGTGATCTGTGACAGCGGCGTCAGCCAGACCGTTAACATGACAATCACTGCAATCAACAAGAAACTGATATAGCGCTGCAGCGAGCCATTTTCTAGATAGGATAAAGAGCGCGAAACAAAACCGTATAAAAAGCGCACGGTATTTTCAAACACATAGCGCCCATTGATATCAGGTAAACCGTCATACCAGCGGAACAAGAAAGCCCGCTGCGAATAAATCCCTAAACCACCCAGCAAAGCAATGAAGCTCATCAGCAGGGGCATATTAAAGCCATGCCAAATAGCTAAGTCATAATGCGGTAAAGCGTGACCTAAACTGGCTTGCGCCGCCACAGCCAGCAGCGGCCCAATGGACAACGCCGGTACGATACCCACCAATAAGCAGCAGAACACCAAAACTTCCACCGGTATTTTCATATAGCGCGGCGGCTCATGGGGTGGAAACTTGGGCAAATTAATCGGTGTGCCATTAAAGAACACATCATGGATAAAGCGCAGCGAGTAAGCCACGGAAAAGGCCCCAGCAATAGTGGCCATGGTTGGCAGTAACCAACTAAAACTACCCAGCAAATCCTGATGTAAGGTTTCTGAGAAGAACATTTCCTTACTGATAAAGCCATTGAGTAGCGGTACCCCAGCCATTGCCGACGACGCCACCATCGCCAGCACCGCAGTGTGCGGCATATACTTCCACAAACCGTTCAGTCGCCGCATATCACGGGTACCGGTCTCATGATCAATGATCCCTGCCGCCATAAACAACGAAGCTTTAAAAGTTGCGTGGTTAATAATGTGGAAAATCGCGGCCACTGGAGCTAAATCCGAGTTTAAGCCGAACAGTAAAGTGATTAAACCCAGCTGACTGATGGTGGAATACGCCAGCAAGCCTTTAAGGTCATACTGAAACAAGGCTGTAACCGCGCCCACTAACAATGTGGTCAGTCCGGTGAAGGTGACCAAATAGAACCACCAATCGGTACCAGACAATAAAGGGTACAAGCGGGCCAACAAGAACACCCCGGCCTTAACCATGGTTGCCGAGTGCAAATAAGCAGACACTGGAGTGGGCGCCGACATGGCATGTGGCAGCCAAAAATGGAAAGGAAACTGTGCTGACTTAGTAAAGACGCCCAGCAATACCAACACTAAAGCGACCGGGTATAACGCACTGGCGCGCAGGGTATCGCCAGCAGCCAAAACCTCCGTCAGCTCATAGCTACCAACCACATGGCCAATCACCAGCACCCCTGCCAATAACGCCAAGCCGCCGCCACCGGTGACCGCTAAAGCCATGCGCGCGCCTTGTCGAGCAGCGGTTTGCTGATTCCAAAAACCAATGAGTAAAAACGAAGAAAGGCTGGTCAGCTCCCAGAACATGACCATGAGCAATAGGTTGCTGGCCATCACTAAGCCCAGCATTGAACCCATAAACAGTAAAAGACTGGCAAAGAAGCGTGCGACGCGCTCATTCTCTGAGAGGTAATAGCGGGCATAGAGAATGACCAGTAAGCCAATCCCTAAAATTAAAATAGCAAAGAGAAAACTTAAGCCATCTAACCGAAAACTTAAGTTAAGCCCAAGCTGCGTAACCCAGGCATATTTAACACTGATGACCTCGCCAGCTAAGACCTGTGAGGTCTGACTCAGAAGCAAACCCAAACACAGCATAGGTACGATTGCTGCAGCTAAGGCTATCCAGGTGCGTCCGCGTTGTCCGGCAAAAAACGGCATTATTGCGGCAAAAAACGGCGTAAAAACCAATGTTAACAAAATCACAACAGCCTCCATGTTGTTCTGCCGGACGAACAGGAGACACCCAGCGCATTACTAAAAAACGGATTATCCAACACAAATTTAACCTTGTCTGTAAGTAATGTATTACCAAATTAGACAAGCAAGCTTTAACTGCAGATTGCGATGCTCGGCCATACACACATTAAAACACCCTGAGCACAATAACTGGCACTCAGGGCGTATTTAACAGCAGTGACTTATTGCAGTTTAAGGTGCTACGCGGCTCTGGCCATTGACACTGGTAATGCGCACGCGTTGACCAATGCGGAACACTTGGTTAGGTTCGACTGCTTGCACATAAGCACGTAGCGCACCGTCATCTTCACGGACAGTAATTTCTACACCCTGCGTGCGTGTAAGACCTTCTTCAGCAGCAGCACCGGCTAAACCACCGGCTACCGCACCAATTACAGCTGCCACAGCACTGCCACGACCACCACCAATGGTGCTACCAGCAATACCACCAACCGCAGCACCGGCACCGGCACCAATTGGCGTTTTTGTACCTTCAATGCGTACTGGACGCAGTGACTCAATGGTCCCCATACGAATGGTTTGTACTTTGCGCGCATCAGCGCGTGAGTAAGTGTCACCGGTTAAGCTTGATGCACAACCAGTTAACAGCAGGGTAAATGCTGTAAAAGCTGCCGCAAAAACAATAGACTTACGCATTAGAAACGCTCCTTAATACAAATATACATACACGATAACTATATTCTTTAAATCTTACCAGCAACTTCGAGGATGCCATGGATTATTTCATTGTCGCTATCGCTACACTTTCAGGACTCTATTTTCACTGGTGGCTGTATGTGAACATTAAGCGCTGGATCAATCGTGACCTGGCTTTATCCATGGCACCCAATGATCCGCAAAAGCAAGCGTATATGCTGCAAAAGCTGGCTGAAGCCAAAACACTGAAGGTTAAAAAAGCACAGCTGCAAGGCTGGCTAGAAAGTGCAGCTGCGCAATATCAGCCCGAACCGCAACAGCCTGAAGCGCCCACAGCCTCTGCACTAGGGCGCTAAGCGCTCCCTACGCCACAGCCCATCAGTCTGTAACTGATAGTTCAAGCGGTCATGTAGACGGCAAGTGCGCCCTTGCCAAAACTCAATACGCTGCGGTAATAAACGATAGCCACCCCAATGTTCTGGGCGTGGCGGTTGTTCATTGCCCGCATAACGCTGTTCAACCACTGCTAGGGCTTCCTCCAGCGCGTCACGACCGCTTAGCGGCTGACTTTGCTCAGATGCCCAGGCACCTAAACGGCTCCCCAAAGGTCGCACATTGTAATATGCATCTGACTCAGCAGCGCTGACCCGCTCAACAGCTCCCTCGATGCGCACTTGACGCTCTAACGCCGGCCAAAAAAAAGTCATGGCAGCAACAGGTTGCGCCTGCAATTGCTGCCCCTTGGCACTGTCGTAGTTACTGTAAAAAACAAAACCGCGCGAATCCAAACCTTTTAGCAGAAGCACTCGGCAATGAGGCTGTCCGGCACTATCAACTGTGGCCAGCATCATAGAGTTAGGCTCAACTGGCGGCTGCTCAGTAACAATTGCATTGGCAAACCACTGCTCAAATAAAGCCAACGGCTCCAGTGGCGCATGCTCTTCCAATAATCCATCACGGGTGTAATTGCGGCGCATATTCGCCAGCTGCTCGGTACTCATCAATGCGACCTTTTATTAAACATTAAGCAGGCAAATTCTCACTGCTAGCCAATTTCAATCGCAACTTAGCGGTTTGAAGCAAGCTGACGCATATGCACGGGATGGTATTCAGCCATAAGCCCTTGCATCTCAGTGCTGTGGGTAATAATAATTTCTACGCGATTATTTTGACCATGACCTAAGGAATAGGAATTGCCCATGCCAAGGTGCATCATGCGGCCATGCTTGAAACCACTGAGGCGGAAAATAGAAGCCACTGCTTTAGCTCGGTCGGCACTTAACTCATGATTTGATCGTGTGTTGCCAGCAAAGTCTGAATGCCCTAACACCAGTACTGCTGAGTCTGGATTGCTCTGCAAAGTTTTGGCTATTTGTGTGATGGGTCTAAGCACCTGAGGCATCAGCAGGCCTGGACGGTCGGGATTGAACGACTCACTTGCTGGCGCAGTAACAATCCACTTACCTTTTTCGCTACGTAGAGTAAAAGGAGATCCCTTGATTGATTCGCGTAACTCCCCTTCTTTATCAGCAATCCACTGATTTGATACAGGACTTTTCTTTATATAGACAACAGGCTGTGCCTCTTTACTGGTGGAGCATGCAGCCACTGCCGAACAGGTTAATATCAAAGCCAATTGCTGAAATTTACGTTTCATAATGTATAAACTCTTGGTACGAAAAAAAGAGCCTCAAGCTCAAAAATAAAGCTGTGTATAGTGTACGAGCAGCGTACAGCATTGTCACGATTGACCGTGACTATACTTCAAGCAACTAATGCACAGCACTCTAAACTAGCGAAGCTAACAACCGTTTAACCTATTCAAAGCTATGATTAATGTGACTCAACTGTCAACAACTGCAGCCGATACCCTCTTTATAAGCGCCGAACGGTTGGTAAACTCCACAGTTACACGTAGAATATGCCAAATGTTTGACGACAATCTATTGACGCCCTGTGCGACAGCCTTGGTAATGTGTAGAACTTTTTGCAGCGCAGCATTTACGCTACAGCACGACTCTATACAAAACCCATTACAACATTAAGTATTAACGGTTAAATTTATGAGCCTTAAAAAGAACGTTGCATACTCCAGCCGCACTGCTGACAAATTTGTTGTGCGCTTGCCGGAAGGAATGCGTGACCGAATCGCTGAAGTCGCTCGCGCTCAACATCGCAGCATGAACTCTGAAATCATTGCGCGCCTAGAAAGCAGCCTGCAACAAGACGGCGAGTTAGCCCATAGCGATGGCTTGAGCTTAGACAGCCCTGAACTTTCTCAGTACGAGCGCGAGCTATTGATGCGCTTCAGACAATTAGCCCAACGCCAACAAAATGCCTTACTCGCCTTAATCGCCAATGACATCCAAGATTAAACCTCTCCATTTACAGCCATAGCGGCATGGGCAAGCCTTTGCCAACCTAGGGCTCTCGCTTGCCCATGCTGCTAGCCTATACCGCTATACAGTCACACCTTAGTCATACCATTGTCACATTACTGTCTTATTGTATTTACATCTTTTCAGTCAGGTGTAAATACATGCGACTTAGCCAACTCACCCTACGCTTTACCTTCCCACTAATTATTGGCTTGGTGGGCCTAGTTTTTAGCAGTTTAAGCGCAGCGCAAAAGCCTCACACATTAAACATTTACGGTTCCAACACCATCGGTAGCCAACTCGCTCCGGCTTTAGCGCAAAGCTTTTTAGAGCACCGCGGCCTAACTCGCATCAAGCGGCAAAGTGATGCAAATACACAACAGCACAGCTTCACTGCAGGTACACAAGCAGAACCAACAAGCCTGCAGATTCATATTCACAGCCAAGGTAGCAGCACGGGTTTTACTGCTCTACACCACGGCAATGGCGATATAGCTGCTGCCTCTAGACCCATCAAAACACAAGAAGCTCATCAACTCTCAACGCTCGGCGATATGCGCAGCAGTCATGCTGAGCACGTCATAGCAATTGATGGTATCGCCATCATTGTCCATCCCGACAATCCAGTTGCAACACTCGACCTAACTGAACTTGCGGCTGTTTTTTCTGGTGAAATAAGTAACTGGGAGAGTCTTGGCGGCAATCCAGGCCAAATTAACCTATACGCCCGCGATCATAAGTCAGGCACTTGGGAGACCTTTAAAGAACTGGTTCTAACCCCTGCAGAGCACTCCTTAGCCAATAGCGCTAAACGCTTTGAGTCTAGTTATGCTCTTTCTGAGTCAGTCAGCCAAGACCCCAACGGCATCGGCTTTATCGGCTTGCCCTACGTCCTCAATGCCAAAGCTCTGGCCATTTCTGCCGGTGGTGCACTGGCTATGTTCCCAACAGCAGGGCTTATAGCAACTGAAGACTACCCTTTGTCACGCCGCTTATATTTATACAGCGCTGAGCACAACAGTAACCCGCTAGCGCAAGCGTTCCTAGACTTCACCCACAGCGCCGCTGGGCAAAAACAAGTAGAAAACAATGGTTTTATCAGCCAAGAGGTTAGCGCCATGTCGGTAGCCAGCGTGGTAGATATGCCGCCGCGCTATCAAGAGCTGGCGCAACATGCGCAACGCCTTTCGGTCAATTTCCGCTTCAAGGAAGGCAGCGCTCAACTTGATAATAAAGCAGCGCGAGATATTGATAGAGTGCTGGCTTATTTACGCAACAATAACAAAACCGACAAAAAACTAGTTCTCGTGGGCTTTGGTGATGAGAAATCTGACCCAGAGCGAGCACTGTTACTCTCCAAGCTGCGCGCCATGGCCGTGCGCCGGGAATTACGCCAGCCCGACATTACCTTCAAGGAAGTACTGGGTATTGGTGATGTAATGCCAGTTGCAAGCAACAAAGCAGACCACGGCAGACTGAAAAACCGCCGCGTAGAACTGTGGGTATATTAAATTAACAGCTTGAATTTAAAGCGCTCTAGATGCCACTTTTAGCAACTAAACAATAAATTTAACGTTTTTGTTAGCGAGTTCTCTACGCTTCTGTAAAAAATCATGCTACTTTGCAGCCCTTACCCACTCTGGAGCGTTACTTATGGCCCTTAGCAAAGATCAACTGATCAATGAAATTGCCGAATCAACTGATTCTACTAAAACACATATTCGTGACGTACTTGACCAGTTGAGTCAAGTTGTCAATGATGCACTGGACGCCGATGGCGAGATTACTTTACCAGGCATCGGCAAACTGAAAGTTACCGAGCGCGCAGCACGTACTGGCCGCAACCCACAAACTGGCGAAGCCATTCAAATTGCCGCTAAAAAAGTTATCAAGTTGGTTCCGGCTAAAGCTCTAGTTGATAGCATCAACAGCTAAGACGACTACAGAGCAAGCACAAAAAAGGGAAGCAGCTGCTTCCCTTTTTTATTAACTCAACACTTAGGCTGGGTTAATTGGGTTCTCTGGGTACCAAACATCTTGCAGTGGGCTGACTGCAAACGAGCTTAACTCTTTACGCTCTTTGAGCCATGCTTCAACTTCAGCACGCTGCTCTTCAGTCACTGAGCCACGCTTGCCTGAACACACTACAGCAAACTCCTCACCACCAATCAACGCCATACCTTTGCCTTCAATAGCGTCGACGACTAAGTCAGCAAAAAATGCTTCAATTGCGGCATCTTCAGTGTCGTCTGGGTAGCTTAACTGCAACTCAAAGCCCAACTCCTGAAACTCATCAACACATAATTTTTTACGCAAGCGACGCGAACGATTTTTAGCCATGACTTACCCTCCAATAATAGGCGAAGAATCTTAACAGCTTTACGCAACAAAAAGGCTGCCGATAAACATTTTTCACCAAGCCCTGCTTTCCTTTCAGTGAATAGCGCATAATAGTTAGCATAATTCTTATTCATCGGCTGTATTTTCAAAGGTACCTGTATCGTGCTGAGATCTTTTTTACGTCGCCTGCGCAAGCATTACCAACCAGCAAATAGCATTTTTTTTACCCAGCCCGCACTGCGCAGCAGTCTTTCTGTGCTCTGTTTATCAATAGCTATCAGCCCTGTGACTGCACTGGGGCAAACCTTATCATCCGGCAATATTGATAAAGCTTTAAAAGCTAACAAAATCAATAGCGAAGCGCTTTCTGCAGTGACTATCCCCTTAAGTGGCCCGGGGAAAAGCTCTTATATGAATGCTGACCTACAGATCAATCCAGCCTCTACTATGAAACTGGTCACCACCTATGCGGCGCTGGAATTATTAGGCCCAGCATTCCAGTGGAAAACTGAGTTTTTTACCGACGGCACTTTGCGTGACGGTGTTCTCAACGGAAACCTCTACCTAAAAGGTGGTGGTGATCCAAAACTCAACATGGAGCGTTTATGGCTGTTATTGAGGGATCTACGCGCAAACGGTGTACGCCACATTTCCGGGGACTTAATTCTTGATCGCAGCCACTTTGCGCCGCCGCCCCTTAGTGTTTTCGATGATGACAGCAACGATCAAAGCAAACCTTTCCTGGTTGAACCCGACTCATTGCTGGTGAACTTTAAGTCACAGCGCTTTATTGTGCGTGGCGAAGAAAGTGGCGCTCAGGTGGTGATGGAGCCTCCCATTGGCAGCATTGAAATCATCAACAACGTCAAACTGAAAAATGCCAAAAACTGCAACAGCCCCGTAATTAACTATGTGCCAAAAGATGATGGCCATACTTTGACGCTGACTGTTAACGGCCATATTGCCCCAGGCTGCAGCACCCAAAACTACTTAGCCTTCCTTGATCACCCGCGTTATGCCGCTGGTGTAGTGCGCAGTATTTGGCAGGAGATGGGTGGTACTATTTTAGGCAATGACATGCTCGGCGAAACACCAAAAGATGCCCGCTTGTTGGTCCGCGCTTATTCACCTGACCTCACCGAGGTTATCCGCGATATTAATAAGTACAGTAACAACACCATGGCTAAGCAGCTGTTTCTGAGCATTGGTGCACGCTACCGTACTGCTGCTGATAGCGATGATGCCGCAGCAGCACGCCGTGTCATTAATAATCTATTGAGTAAAAATAAAATCTCGCCCACCGGCTTTTTTATTGAAAACGGCTCGGGCTTATCACGTCAAGAGCGCATTACTGCCCGCCAGTTGGGTTTAATGCTAGAAGCCGCTTGGAAAAGTCCTTACGCGGCAGAGTTTATTTCGTCCCTGCCTATCGTAGCGATGGATGGCACCATGCGTCGCCGCTTACGCAACACTCAGTTAGTCGGACAAGCACACATTAAAACTGGCACCCTAAAGAACGTCCGCGCTATTGCTGGATTTAGCCGCGATGTCAATGGTGATGCTTGGGCCGTAGTGGCCATCATCAACCACGCCCAACCTTGGGGTGCTTCAGCCATTCTGGATCAAGTATTGCTAGATGTTTACCGCCAACCGAAAACTAAGTAATTGGCCGTAACAACTCAAGCGCTGGGTGCTGCCTTACAGTAGCCAGCGCTAATCCTTGCCACCCATACCAGCACAATAAGAAAACCATACGGCCACCAGCAGTATTTGAGCGCTACAATTGTCTGACAAAACTACCTCCCCTGACTGATAAAGCTTTTTTATTCACAAAAAGATCACTTAACACAATAAGCCTCTTAATTAGCCGCTTACTAGGATTGGTTCTTACAGCAAAGCTTGTTACCGTTGCGCAGTTTTGTATTCCTTGGGGCACTCACATGCGTTTCCCTTTTTTACGTACATCCCTCGCCGTTGGCTTATCTTTAGCCAGCAGCAGCCTATTGGCTAACGGTCTTGCCTTAAACGAACAAAGCGCCAGCGGTGCCGGTACTGCCTACGCCGGTCGTGCCTCTTCAGCCCTGGACGCCAGCACCATTTACGGTAACCCAGCAGGCTTATCAAAAATCCACGGCAAGCAAGTCAGCGGTGGTTTTGCCATGGTTAAAGCCAACGTGGATATCAGCAAGGTTCGTACTGATGCGCCAGGCAGCAGCAAAGGCGATATGGTGCCGACCGCTTATGTACCTTTTGCTTTCTATGCCATGCCCCTTAATGAAAAGTGGAACTTTGGCTTAGGCATGTATGTACCATTTGGTGTCATCAGTGATTATGAAAAAAGCTTCCAAGGCAGCAGCCACGGCCTGTATAGCAAAGTTGCAGTGATGAGTATCCAGCCGACTTTCAGCTATAAAGTAACTGATCGAGTTGCGGTGGCTTTGGTCCAACCTTCAACAAAATTGACGGTAAACTGACTAACACCTTGCAGACCAGAGGCATGAATCCGAACGGTCAAGATGCACGCATTAGCATCAAAGGGGACGACACAGCCCTAGGCTATAACTTAGGGCTGATGGTGGACTTAAGCGAGCAAACGACTTGGGGCATCACTTACCACTCCAAAGTGGATTACACCCTCAAGGGCCACACTAAAATTCGCAACATACCTAATCTCCCTATACCTGAGCTCCAGGGCGCTAACGGCAAGCACAAAGCCACTTTGGCTTTCACCACCCCTGAATCCGTTGATACCTCAATCAGCCATAAACTTGATGATCAATGGACCTTGCACGGTGGTTTAACTTGGACACGCTGGAGTCGCTTAGAGTCTATTAAAGCAAAAAACAAGGGCGTGCAAGCCACTCGTTTCAGAACCATTGAAGAAGACCTCAAATGGCACAACACTTGGTCCTATTCCATTGGCGCCAGCTACCAAGTTAACCCTGAGTGGGTTCTGCGCACTGGTTTTGCCTTAGACCAATCACCGACCACCAACGAGCACCGTAATGTGCGCATCCCTGTCGGTCACCGTAAAATTCTTACCTTTGGTGCCGGCTGGAAAGCCAGCGACAACCTAACTGTAGACCTCGCCTATGCCTATATTCGCGAGAATCAAGCAGGGGTAAATCAGGAGGCAGGGGCATTCCGCCCAGCCTACAGCGCTAAATACCGCAACAGCGCCCACGGTTTTACCAGCCAAGCTACTTGGAACTTTTAAAAGCGTAAGCTAGGTTCTTTACCTGAGCCTTTCCAGGCCGCAAATGCTAAGCCTACTTTAGACGCTGGATAGATCAGCAGATATGGCTTGTGCTTGCGGCTTTTTTAATGGTAAACAGGCACGTATCCGCTCAAAACAAAGCACGACCATTGTCCCTCTTGTACATTGTGCAGTGAATACGTCTATGCTATAGACCAGTGAGTCACAGTTTAAAAGAGGATAACGCTATGCAAACGCCAGCTTTCGATCCACGCAAACTCCATCACGCCTTCACCTTAAGTAATGGCAAAACACTTAAGTACTGCTCCCTCCCCGCCCTTAAAGACCATGGTTTTAAATCAGTCTCACGACTGCCTATCTCGATTCGTATCATTTTAGAGTCTCTGGTACGCAACGCAGACAACCAGCGCATCACCCTCGAACATATCGAGCAACTGGCCAACTGGCAGCCCAATGCCGCCCGCAATGAAGAAATTCCTTTCACTGTTGCCCGCGTGGTGCTGCAGGACTTCACCGGTGTGCCATTACTGTGCGACTTAGCAGCCATGCGCAATGTCGCCGAAGACATGGGCAAGCCGGCCAGCGCCATTGAGCCTCTAGTACCAGTCGACTTAGTGGTTGACCACTCGGTGATGGTGGATTTTTATAACAGCCCTGATGCCTTAGAAAAAAATATGGCGATGGAGTTTAAACGCAACGGTGAGCGTTACCAATTCTTGAAATGGGGCATGCAAGCCTTTGATACTTTTAAAGTTGTGCCGCCCGGTTTCGGTATCGTGCACCAAGTTAACCTTGAGTACTTATTCCCCGGTATTCAAGAAAAAGACGGCATGACCTACCCTGACACTTTAGTCGGTACCGATTCACACACCACCATGATTAACGCCCTAGGCGTAGTTGGCTGGGGTGTTGGCGGAATCGAAGCAGAAGCAGCCATGCTTGGCCAGCCACTGTATATTTTGACCCCTGACGTTGTTGGGGTGAACCTTAAGGGCAAGCTGCGCGAAGGCATGACTGCCACAGATTTAGTCTTGACCGTCACTGAATTACTGCGCAATTCCAAAGTAGTCGGCAAGTTTGTCGAATTCTTTGGTGAGGGTGCCGAGCACTTAAGCCTCCCTGACCGTGCCACCTTAGCCAACATGGCACCAGAATACGGGGCCACTATGGGCTTCTTCCCCGTAGATGAAGTCACCCTAGAATACATGCGCGGGACCGGACGCGAAGACATTGATATTGAGGCCTGCGCTGCGTATTTCCGCGCCCAAGAGATGTTTGGCATACCCAAAGAAGGCGATATTGATTACAGCCAAGTGATTGAGCTGGATTTAGATAGCGTGCGACCATCTTTGGCGGGTCCAAAGCGCCCACAAGACCGCATTGCCTTACCTGAAATGCACAACAGCTTCACCTCGTTGTTTAGCGAATCCATTGCTAAAGGCGGCTTTAACAAAGATGCATCTGAACTGGATAAGCGTTATAGCACCAGTTGCCCACTGATTCCGGTGGTCAATCAAGACTCTCCCAAGCCTAAGCGGCCACTGGCTATGCACGAAGTGGAAATGATCGATAACCGCCTCAGCACGCCAAACAATGACTGCGAAACCGACGGCACCATTGATATGGGGCACGGCGATGTGCTCATTGCTGCGATTACCTCCTGCACCAATACCTCAAACCCCAGCGTTTTATTAGCCGCAGGCTTGTTGGCGAAAAAAGCGGTGGAGCTGGGCTTAAGCGTGCACCCTCGCATCAAAACCTCTCTGGCACCTGGTTCTCGAGTGGTTCCAGAGTACCTTGAAGCTGCTGGGCTACTCAGCAGCCTCGAAGCTTTAGGTTTTGGTGTCACCGCCTTTGGTTGCACCACCTGCATCGGTAATGCCGGCGACCTCATCCCCGCATACAACCAAGCCATTGTCGAAAATGACATTGTTGCGGCCGCTGTACTGTCCGGCAACCGTAATTTTGAAGCGCGCATTCACCCCAATATTCGCGCGAACTTCTTGGCTTCACCGCCGCTGGTGGTCGCCTTTGCTTTGGCTGGTACCGTTAACATCAACCTAGATCAAGACCCACTAGGTACCAGCAAAGACGGCAAGCCGGTGTATTTGAAAGACCTCTGGCCGAGCAACAGCGAGATTCAGGCCTTACTCAGTAAAGCCATGAACCCTGCGGTATTCCGCGACAAGTACAGCGACTTCAGTAAAGACAATAAACTCTGGACCGATATTGAAAGCGCTAAGGGTTTAGTCTACGACTGGCCTAAATCCACCTATATTGCCAAACCGCCGTTCTTCTCTGACTTTACCATGCAGCCCAAAGCGGTTGCCCCGATTAAAGATGCACGCGCTTTAATGCTTTTGGGCGACTCAGTGACCACGGATCACATTTCTCCAGCAGGTTCCTTCAGTAAAGACTCACCAGCTGGCCAATACCTAATCAGCCATGATGTGCAACAGTCTGACTTCAACACCTATGGCTCGCGCCGTGGTAACCACGATGTCATGATTCGCGGCACCTTTGCCAACGTCAGGGTCAAAAACCTAATGTTACCCGCCACCGCGGACGGTTCACGCATCGAAGGCGGCTTTACTTTACTCGACGGCAAGCAAGTACCTGTGTATGACGCAGCCATGGAGTATATGCAGCGTGGTGTCCCAACCATAATCTTTGCTGGTGAAGAATACGGCACCGGTTCCAGTCGTGACTGGGCCGCGAAAGGTACTTTGCTGATGGGCGTACGCGCGGTGATTGCTCAGTCCTATGAACGCATCCACCGCTCCAACCTTGTCGGCATGGGGGTTTTACCCTTGCAGTTTATGAACGGCACCTCCTATAGCTCACTCAACATCAGTGATGCTGAAACCTTTAGTATCCTTGGTGTAGATAGCGACATGCAGCCGCGCCAGCAACTCACCTTAGAGATCACGCGCAAAGATGGCAGTGTTGAACAGGTGCCAGTGCTGTCACGTATCGATACGCCCATCGAGGTGGAGTACTACCGCCATGGTGGGATTCTGCCGTATGTACTGCGGGATATTTTAGCCAAAGCATAAACACGCTACGCTTAAACAAACGGCCAGCACCTAAATCTAGGGACTGGCCGTTTTTTATACTGCGCTATTGTGCTTGCTAAGCTCGCACAAGGCTTTAACGCCTTAACTAAGCCAACAGGCTATCACTTGTCGTGCAAGCTGCCACCACGGCAATGCGGTGAATCAGGAATGGCCAGCTCTGCCTGCCACTCTTCTGGACTAAAGGTGTGCAAAGCCAAAGCATGGAACTGCTGCATTAAATCACCCAAGGCTGCATACACTTTTTGATGGCGCTGCACTTTACGCACGCCAGTAAACTCAGCACTGACGAGCACTACTTTAAAATGGCTTTCTTGACCACGGCTGTGCATATGGCTTTCATCTTCAATCTGCAACTCTTGCGGCTGCAATACAGCTAAGGCCGTCTCAATTTTTTCCATCATCATTATCACTTTCCTCGTTATTGCTGTGCTGATTGCGCCATCTTCTGCGCATCAAAACGAAAGGTGCGAATCGCAATCAACAAAAACACACCAGTTAAACCCATGGTCACGGGCACTAAATACAAAGCATCGTGCAAGCCAATCGCACGAAAAGCCTCCGTCATTTCGCTGGCACCGGCTAGCAGCATGGCCTGGTTAGCAAAATAGTCAGATAAACCACCAACCATTACTGGACCTAAGCCACCACCAAGCAGATAGAGTCCCGCAAAAAACAAAGCCATCGCCGTGGCCCGCAAACGCGGCTCAATCACATCCTGTACAGCAGTATACACGCAGGTATAAAAGTTATAGGCAAACACCCAGCCCACGGCAAAGAGACCAACAAAGATCGCTACATCAATTTCACCCGCCAATAAAGCAATACCCGTAAAGACGCAGGTGAGCAACAAACTCACCGCACCAAACAATAAACGCCCATTACGATAACGCACATGCAAGCGGTCAGCGATCCAGCCGCCCAATGGCAAAGCAAACAGTCCAGTAACCCCTACAATCACCCCCACCGACATCGCTGCCTGGGTCAATTCCAAACCAAAATAACGCTGCAGCATCGGCACCATAAAAGCTGTATTGGCGTAGGTGGCAAAGTTGTAACACAGCCCTGCCAGCATTAACCACCACATGGTCGGTATGGCTAACACTTTACGAACCGGCTGCTCAATGGGCGTGCTTTGCACTGCCACCACCTCAGCATCACCACGCTGCGGTTCACGAATAAAAAACATAAAAATGGCTAGGATAATTCCAGGCACCGCAGCAATAAAAAACGGTGCCCGCCAGCTATCAAAAGCCTGCACCATAGCCCCTGTGGTAAAAAAAGCTAATAACAACCCCAGCGGCAAACCGAGCATAAAAATACCCATGGCGCGGGCACGGCGATTGGCTGGAAATAAATCGCCAATCAAAGAGTTGGCCGCAGGGCCATAACTGGCCTCCCCCACCCCCACGCCCATTCGCACCAACAAAAAACTCCAAAAACTGTTAACAGCACCGTTCACCGCAGTCAAACCACTCCACACCAGTAATCCCCAGCCCATAATTTTCTTACGTGAACCGTTATCCGCCATACGTCCTAATGGTAAGCCAGCAATGGCATAAACAATGGTAAAAGCCGTGCCTAATAGACCGATTTGAAAGTCAGTTAAACTCCACTCAAGGCGGATCGGCTCAATAATGATGCTGGGGATCGCACGGTCAAAGAAATTAAACAAATTGGCTAAAAACAGTAAAAACAATACGCGCCAAGCGTTATCAGCCTGTTTAGATTGATGCGGTAAATGCGGCATGTGCTTCCTTATTTATTATTGTTGTTAATCCAAAATACATCTACAGAGCGGTGCGTTTGCCTTACAGCGCTCAATGCGCATAAGCCCAGCCTGCCCGACAATGTTAAACCGCAGTTAAATAGCTCCATTAAAAATCAGACCTGAAAAGGCGCACGAGTGAGCCATTGCAAACTTTTTAAAGTGGTACTGCTAGGCCGGTATTCTGCGGCTAAAGCCCCTTGGTAACCCGTTTGCTGTAAAGCCTGCTGCATTGCTTGAAAATCAAACTCTCCCGTACCCGGCTCCGCACGCCCAGGACAATCGGCAAACTGCACATGCGCGACTTTGCCAGCTAATACTGCTAGCGCATCCTCAACGCTGATGCCTTGCCGTGCCATGTGGTAAACGTCCAATTGAGCAAAGCAATTGTCGTGACGCACCTCAGTTAAGAGTTCGTTTAAGTGTTGCGGGGTATTGATTAAAAAGCCA
>SMER01000109.1_pt1 | contig 17535 bp, 13 predicted proteins | sample 2456411 | NCBI WGS metagenome assembly SMER01 (sample SAMN10132597, study PRJNA489261) | soil metagenome | isolation source: day1 antibiotic-silt loam soil ammended with raw manure from dairy cow... | place: USA | collected 2015-05-01 | reverse complement strand
GAAAATGCTATCGATTGGCTTCTTTGTGAAAAAAGAAGATGCAGTGGTGTGGCGTGGCGCAATGGCTAGCAATGCCTTGAAGCAACTGATTGCTGATGCGGACTGGGGCGAACTTGACTATTTCCTTATCGATTTTCCACCTGGCACAAGCGACGTGCACCTTACACTAGTGCAAACACTGGCCATAACGGGTGCTGTGATTGTTAGTACGCCACAGGCTGTGGCGTTGGCTGATGCAGTAAAAGGCATAAGCATGTTTCAAGCTGACAAAGTGAATGTTCCTATTCTTGGTTTGGTAGAAAATATGGCATGGTTCACTCCAGCAGAATTACCAGACAATAAGTATTACATTTTCGGTAAAGATGGTTGTAAGAAACTAGCCGAAGATAAAGGGTTTCCGTTATTGGGTCAAATACCTTTGGTGCAAAGCATTCGTGAAGGTGGCGACAACGGGAAACCTGTTGCACTGAACACTGACAGTATAACTGGAATGGCTTTTGATGCCCTTGCAGACAATGTAATAGACGCCGTAGACAAGCGCAATAGAGAGTTGCCAGCAACTAATATTGTGCAAATTACGACGAGATAACCAACATCAAAATAGAACTAAAAAAAGAGGCGCAGCATTTGCGCCTCTTTTTTTGCTTAAAACTAGCCAAGCAAATGAACTGTAGTAGCACTTTCATGTTATAGTTTCGTGTAACATTTTATAAATATAATTAGACATGAAATATTTTAGAGGAAGTTGGTTTGATAAAGTAGATCCGATCATTACAGGTTGGATGAATAGGAATGGCTTGTTTTTATTGCGGATAAGTATTGGAATAGTCTTTGTGTGGTTTGGCGTGTTAAAGTTTTTCCCTGGTGTGAGTGCAGCACAAGACCTAGCTATTAACACAATAAAGCTGCTAACCTTTGGATTGGTGCCCGAAGTGCTTATCATAAATGGTTTGGCATTGTGGGAGGTAGTGATAGGCATTGGCCTTATTACAGGTAAATTTATGAGAGAGACCCTACTACTACTTTTCTTGCAAATGATAGGAACCTTCACCCCTATATTCCTATTCCCTGATGAAGTATTCAATCATATACCTTATGCTCCAACATTGGAGGGGCAGTATATTATAAAAAACATTGTGATAATAAGTGCAGCTATAGTTTTGGGAGGTGCTTTGAGGAATCGTACTGCGAAACCAGCACATTAGTCTTTGCAGGAATAGAGAATAGCGGTGATAATATAAGACATTTTGCATAAGTAGCACGTACAAAGGGACACTACCTCCTACGTTTGCAAAATTCTTTTAGATAGATAGCATTATATAAGGGCGGACCTAATTGTTCGCCCTTATTTTATGCATATTCCTCATATAATTGAAAGGTGTTCGTAAAGGACGTATACAACTCATTTTCTACTGATTGGCTCACTGCTTTTTGAACACAATGAAAGTTATAAACATAGTTATGAACATACTTTTCAACAGAGTTATCAACAATATGAATCTACATAGATTAACCAATGAATAAACGGTGATTAAACGGTGTTTGAACAGTGTTTAAATGCTATTGCAACGGTGTTGCAACACCGATGCAACAAGTTATTGTAACGCTATGACTTTGCAAAGGTGATTTGATGCTTGTTCAAAACACTACAGACTCCATCTTTTTTTGTGTCAAGCAAACATACAATATGAATGGTTGTATTGCAAAGCCTCACCTTAATGTTGGATGTTTAGTCTGCCACTACAAACAATATGCGAGAATAGATGTTTATAGTGTAGACATTATCTTGTACTAGTTGTGTTTTGGGTGCGTAACTACGCATAAAACAATCTAAAGGAAACACATTAAAAAAATAAATTATGGCATTAAAAGAAACATTACAACAATTAGGTGCGGAAAAAAGCAATCCGTGTGTATCAATCTCTATGAATACCCATCGTGCGCGACCAAAAACAGAGCAAGACAAAATCTTGTTGAAAAACCTGTTGAAAGAAGCACATGATAGAGTATCTAAAGGATATGATAAGAAATCGGTTGAGAGTTTATTGAATAAAATAAGTTCTATTAAAGAGAAAATAGATTTGAATGCAAACTTAGACAGTCTGCATATATTTTTATCGAACGATACAGAAGAAATTGTAAAATCGCCTTGGAAGGCTACCAGTAACAGAGTGAATATATCTAGTCAGTTTGCTATTCGCCCCTTAATTAAAGCATACAATAGGAGCGAGCCTTATTTAATTATGATTTTGTCTCAAAACAAAGTAACCTTGTATGAAGCAGTGAACGACTCAATTTTACAAGAGGTACGAAATGAAGATTTCCCCTTTACAGAAAACATTCCCGCTACACTTTATCCCGAAAAACTGGGTGATGCAAAATATGTAGATGACCTGACACGCACATTTTTCAATGAAATTGATAAATCGTTGATTAGAGTGCACCATGCAACAGATCTGAAATGTGTGGTGGTTACTACAGAAGACAATTATGCTACCCTCATGCAAGTGGCCGATAAGCCCAATGCCTATCGCGGCTATGTATCGGTGAGTTATAACAAAGACACGCCTCATCAAGTGGTGAAAGATACATGGAAGTTGGTAGAGAAATTACAATCGGAGCGCAGAGGTCAAGCCATTGAGGAGGTGAAAAGAGCTATTTCGCAAGGAAATGTTCTCACAGACTTGCAAGAGATATACCGTGCTGCCATTATTGGAAGGGGCGACCTATTGGTGGTTCACCAAAACTTTAGACAACCCGTGATGATGAGTGAAGACGGCAGTTTTAAATTGATAGACGATCCTGCAACGCCTGGTGCTATTGATGATATAACAAGTAAAATTGCTTGGGCGGTAATATCCCGGAAAGGAAGAGTTATCTTTACCGAACAAGACGAAATAAAAGATTTGGGTAAGATAGCATTGAAGACAAGATACTAAATTACGTATAAATTAACTCATCCCGACTTTATTATTGTCGTTTCAATATAAGGTTGGGATGTTTTTTTGTATATTCGTTGTTAAATTGAAAAAGCTACTCTGTTGCTCTTTTTTTTTACAGACTAAAGAATAATACAGCAGCAATCTATTTTGAAAAAACATAGTATAAAACAATATGAAACACCCTTTTTCTCAATTTAAATTCTGCCCTAAATGTGGTTCAGAAGAATTTAATGTTAACAATGAAGATTCTAAGAAGTGCAATAGCTGTGGATTTGTCTACTACTTCAACTCGTCGGCAGCAATTGTTGCAGTAATTGAAAATTCTAAAGGCGAGGTACTTGTTGCTCGCAGGGCAAAAGATCCTGCAAAAGGAACATTAGACCTACCTGGAGGATTTGCAGCAAGGCATGAAACCATAGAAGAGACTGTGCGTCGCGAGATTTTGGAGGAGACTCGCTTGGAGATAGATTCTCTTAAATATATATTCTCTATTCCCAACATTTATGAATATTCTGGATTTAAAGTACATACAATGGATTTGTTCTTTGAGTGCAGGATAGATGATTTCAGCAATATGAAAGCACAAGATGATGTGGTGGAATTGATATTTATACCCAAACAGGAATTAAACCCAGAAGACTTCGGTCTTACATCAATTAGAAAAGGAATTGAAAAACTACAAACATTAGCTATATGAAAAAAATTATTTTGTTGTTGAGTGTAATCGGACTATTTTCGTTTGCAAATGCACAAAGAGCAACTACACAGGGAACATCCCAAGAGTTATTCGTTCAAGGTAAAGAGATGTTTTATGAAGAGAATTATACAGGCTCTCACGACCTGCTCTCGGAATATATAAAACATGCTACTGATGCCGACCAATTGGAGCAAGCTGAATATTTTATGGCAGCATCTGCTTTCTATCGAAACTCGCCCAATAGTGGTGACATTATGAAAGAGTATTTGAGTAACTATCCAGAAACTTTGCATCACAATCAGTTGAAGTTTCTTATTGGGTCGTTTCATTTTAACGAGAAAGATTGGAAGAAAGCAATCTTCTGGTTTGACCAAGCAAACTTGGATTACTTGACGCTGGAGGAGCAAGAAGATTTTAGTTTCCGAATGGCTTATGCAGATTTGCAATCGGGAAACAAAGATCAAGCTGCACAACTTTTTGGATTGCTTGCACAAAACAGCAGTAAATATAGAGATGCAGGTAATTTCTACTACGGATATGTTGAATATACCAACGGAAATTATGATAATGCACTCAGTCGCTTTCAGCGAGTAGCCAACAATCCTGAATTTAGTAGAGATGTAGCATTTTATACTGCACAATCTACTTTCTTAAACGAGAACTTAGAAGAGGCTATAAGATTATCGGATGCTTTTGTGAGCAGATACTCCGAAAGCGAACATGCAGTAGAAATGTACCGTATATTGGGAAACAGCAACTACCGCTTGGGCCGTGCATCGCGCGCTATACCCTACTATGAAAGATACCAACAAAGAGTGGCAGAGCCATTAAGAGGGGATGCTTACTTTCTTGGACTCTCTTATTTGGAAGCAAACAAGCTGAATGAAGCAGTTAAAATGTTTCAGTATGCTACAGGCGAAAGTGATGCTTTGGCACAGAATGCACACCTTTATTTAGGACAGACCTATTTGAAAATGAATGATAAGCCAAAGGCTCAAATGTCATTTGCATCTGCATCGCGTACTAACTTTGATGAGAAAGCAAGAGAGACAGCCATGTTTAACTACGCTTTGCTTACACATCAAACCAACTTTTCGGTTTTCAGTGAATCGATTACTTTGTTTGAAAACTTCTTGCGCGAATATCCCAATTCGCAATATGCCAACCAAGTGAACGACATACTGGCCGAAACATTCCTTACAACAAAAGATTACAATGCAGCGCTTGCATCAATCAACAGGATTGACAAACCTGCCCGTCGTATATTGGAAGCCAAACAGATGGTGTTGTTTCAATTAGGAACACAACAATTTGTGAATGGTAACACGAGCCAAGCAATTGATTTCTTTGACAAATCAATTAATATGGGCAACTATGATAAGAAAGCTCGCACCAATGCCTACTTCTGGCGAGGTGAAACGAAATATAGAATCAATAACTTTTCTGCTGCCGCAGCAGACTTCCAGTCATTCACGCAGGAAGCAACAAAGAGTGACGAAAACTATGCACTTGGATTCTACAATTTAGGTTACGCGCGATTTAAACAAAATCAATATGGTGCAGCACGCACTGCTTTTCAGAATTATGTAGCAGCACAAAACAACAAAGATGTGCCCGAGTATGCAGATGCTCACAACCGCATTGGCGATACTTACTATTTTAGCAGAAACTTTGCTGAAGCTGAAAACTACTACAACGCTTCGGCCAAATTAAACCCTGCAGCCGCAGACTATGCAGCCTATCAACGTGCTTTTGTGATGGGATTGCAACGCAACTATCAAGGCAAAATAAGTGCTCTGGACGAGTTGATGCGTGCTTACCCAAATTCGCATTACTATGACGATGCACTGTTTGAGAAAAGTCGTTCGTTGGTAATGCTGAATAGAGAAAATGAAGCAGTGAATGTGCTCAATAAACTCATTAGTGAGTTTCCACAAAGTCCTCTTGCCAGACAAGGTGGCGTGCAGTTGGGACAATTACACTACAATGCCAGCCGTTATGACCAAGCAGCCGCATCCTATAAAACTGTGATACAAAACTTCCCTGGATCTGAAGATGCACGATCGGCATTGCAGGCATTAGAGACTGTATATAAAGATATGAACAACATTGATGCATATGTGAAATATGCCAATGCATTGCCAGGTGGAATGCGCATTACGCCATTGCGTCAGGACTCATTGACCTACATGGCAGCGGAAAGCTTGTATATGAGAGGATCAAAAAAAGAGGCTGAAAGTTCACTGAACAAATACTTGCAAAGCTATCCGAATGGCGCATATGCAAGCGATGCTCATTACTACATGGGTGTGATAGCCGATGAAAACAACGACAAAGCAAAAGCAATGAATCACTTCAAACAAGTGATAGATGCTAACAATGGTAAGTTTCTTGAAAACACTTTAGTGTATGTGGCACAAGCTGAATATAATGCAGGTAACTTCCAAGAAGCTCTTGCACATTATGCACGACTAAACAATGCTGCGCAATCTTTGGCTCACAAACAAACTGCCCAATTGGGTATGGCTCGAGCAAACACAAGACTGAACAACTATCACGAAGTGACACGTGCGATAGATCTGTTGTTGGACAACAAAAACCTATCGCCTGAAACTACAACTGAAGCTCACTATCTGCGAGGAAAAGCTTTTCAACAAGTGAGAGAAGTGGACAAAGCAATGAGCGACTTTGCAGCTATTGCAAAAGACACAAGAAGTATATATGGAGCAGAAGCTCAGTATCTAATGGCGCAATCTTACTACAATTGGAAATCGTATGACAAAGCAGAAGCTCAAGTGAAAGAGTTTATGCAAATGACAACGCCTCACCAATATTGGTTGGCTCGAGCTCTTATTGTATTGTCGGACACCTATTTCGCTAAAGATGATAAGTTTCAAGCTCGTCAATACATAGAGAGTCTTAAAGCTAATTACAAAGGAAACGAATCGGACATTCAACAAATGATTGATGAAAGACTCAATAGACAATAGAAAATTGACAAATCAATTCGATTCGATAGAAACCACTCAAAAGATAAAAACAAACAAGAATAGAATATGAAAAAAAATATATTCACTGTAATAGTAGGATTGTTATCAATCTTCGGCATGCAAGCTCAATCTCTTCAAGACACAACTTTGACAAGGCAGTTGGAATTACAACGCGAGTTTAACCCTACATTGCAGGATGCAAATAAGATAAACAGCTTGCCTGCAGTGCGCGAGCCACAGGTGACAAAAGCCAACACAGACTATGCAACTTGGAATATGCGCGCCACTCCACCCATTGAGATTGCTCTGCCACAACCTGGTAAAATAATGACAGACATTCCTTTTAGTTTACAAAAAGGATATGTGAAACTGAATGCTGGCAATTATGCCAACATTGATGGTGCGCTTGGCTATAGATTTTTGGATAGCGAAACTGATAAGTTGAACTTTATGTTTCTGCACAACTCTACTAATGGCAACCTCGACTACAATCAGGATGTGACTACCAAGAAGATAAAAATGAAACAGATGGACAACTTTGCAAAGTTGAACTTCAAACACATTTTTGAGGGTTCGGAGTTTGATATCTATGGGTCGTTTTTGCACTCTCAGTTTAACTATTATGGTAATAACTTTGACGCCATAAAAAGAATGCACGAAGGCAACAATCAAACATTGAGCGTTTTCAATTTGGGGGCTGCTTTGCACAACACACAACCACAACCCATCAACTACCGTGGATTATTTAGCTACAACTACTTCACTACTAAATATGGAAGAACGCTATCAGATGAAAGCATGGGTGGTAGCCAAGTAGAAGCTAAGGTAGATTTGTACCAAACGTTTTTGGGTGGCGACAACTTGCTGGGAATTAAAGGAGACTTCACAGGTGTTTTTTACGATGAGATAACCACATTGCCTGAAGTAGAAGAGATTTCAAATTTCATTATGGTGGCCGCTAATCCATACATCCACTTTGAAGGGTATAATTGGAAAATGAGATTGGGTGCAAACTTGGACTTTGTTTTTGCTGAAGAAAACAAGTTTTATGTATCTCCCAATGTTGCTCTCTCTGTGATGTTGACAGAAAACTCATCACTCTATCTAAATGTTATAGGTAATGTTGATAAAAACACCTATTTGGATATGTACAGAGAGTCGCGCTACCTACTACCCAATACAATAGTGAAACACTCTGATACACCCTTTGCAATTGATGGTGGCACAAAGATTGGAGAAATGGATGGTTTCCGCATTGACATCTTTGGAGGGTACAAGAAAACTAAGAATGAGCATTTCTTAGTTCTACAATCCGATTATCCGTTTGGAAGTACCTATCCCAATCCAGTTTGGACTTACCAAGAATTTCTTCAACCCGTATTTGGAGATTTAACTCACTCGCACATTGGTGCAAGAGTTCATAGCAACATTTGGTCGCCATTGGATGTATCACTAAAGGTGCAAAAGAACTTCTACTCTGTGAGTAATGTGAAAGGTTTAGATTTTGAGCCAACAGTTTTGGAAGCTTGGAACAAACCCGGACTTGAAGTTGATCTTAATGCCACATTTGCAGTTACTAATGATGTGAAAGTAATGCTTGGCTACTACTTTGCCAACGAAAGATGGAGCCTTGCAGAAGGGCAAACTGTAGAGATGGACAACATCAATAACTTGAGCGCAGGAGCTTTGTATAACATCAACAAGATGTTTTCAATAAATTTGAAGGCCAACAACCTGCTCAATCAATCTTATGACATCTGGCATGGCCATCCGGCACAAGGCATCAATGTGATGGGTGGATTTACATTTAAATTTTAATTGATTCTCACAAACTGACACAAAAATAGAAATAACAAAAGCGAGGAGAAATCTTCGCTTTTGTTATCTTTGTCCACAGCAGACTGGATAATATTGCGCAAACGATGTCAATCACTGCGCGCTGGTGGGCAAAACACACAAAAAAGCTATCAAGGTGAACACGTTATATGCTTTTTCTCTTGAAAAAGGGCTAAACGCCCTCAAGTTATATGCTTTTTCTCGAGGAAAAAGGCTAAATGTACGCGCGTTTTATGCTTTTTCTCGTGAAAAAGCACTAAATGTGATCGCATATTGTGCTTTTCCTTGTGTTTTTGCAATAAATGGGAAAAAGATCAACACGACATTATATAAAACATGCCCCCTTTCTTGTAAACATACTGTTTACAAAAATGTTAAAGACTACAGAATACTTGAACGTAAAGAATGAATAACGAAAAAATAAAATTGGAGCTTACCGAAGATAAGAAAGCCAAACTATTTGCCGTGCTCGCCCCCTACAAATGGAGCGTAGTACTGCTTGTGATATTGGCCATGGCGGCGAGTAGTATCAATTTGATAATTCCTCAACTTATAGCTTCGGCTATTGATGCCTTTACTACCAATAGCTTTGATGCTGGCCGAGTAGCAACGCAGTTTTTGATGGCTGCAGGTGGTATCTTTATTTTCACGCTGCTGCAAGGTGTATTGCAAACTTTTACGGCAGAGAGAGTGGCGCACGATTTGCGTGAGAAGATTGTGAATAAATTATCCATTCAGAGCTTTTCGTTCATACAAAAGGCCAACCCTTCAAGATTGTTGACAAACCTTACTTCCGACATGTATTCTGTAAAGGTTTTTGTAGCGCAAGCATTTGTTGCTATCATTTCATCGCTCTTCATTATTGTGGGCGTTACAGTGTTGATGATTATGATAAACTGGAAACTGGCTCTTGCAGTGCTGGGCATAGTTCCCATTATAGGAACTGCTTTTTTTATTGTGTTCAGAAAGGCGAGGGTTATTTTCAAGAAAAGCCGCGAAGTGATTGATGTCCTCAATAAAGTTATCAATGAAAGCATATTGGGCGCAGCCCTCATAAGGGTGTTGAATTCTCAACAACCCGAGAATCAAAAGTTTCTTGAAAAAAACTTAGAGTCGCGCCGTTTGGGATTGTCTATTGTACGTCTATTTTCGGTGCTTGTTCCGAGCATTATGTTTATTTCTAACCTGGCAGTTGTCGTTATTTTAGCATTGGGAGGACACTATGTGGTGATGGACACACTTACCATTGGTAACTTTGCAGCATTCAACAGCTATGTGGTTATGCTTATTTTTCCGGTGATGACAATTGGATTTATGAGCAGTTTAATTGCATCGGCTACAGCTTCTAACGATAGAATACAGGGCATACTCTCTACACCTCCTCCACGCGAAACGGGTACAATAGAATCTGAGATTGAAGGAAATATTGTGTTGAAGAATGTTTCACTTACGTATGAAGATAAACCTATCCTGAAGGATGTTTCCTTTTCGGTGAAAGCAGGTAGCAAAACTGCCATTATTGGTCCAACAGCGTCTGGCAAGAGTCAACTGCTCTATTTGCTTACCAATCTGATTGAGGCAGATGCAGGAACAGTAGAAGTGGATGGTGTACCCATTAATAAATATACGAGCGAAACATTGTACAAAGATGTGGCTCTGGTGTTTCAAGACAGTGTGATTTTCAATTTAAGCTTAAGAGAGAACATAGGTTTTAGCGAGACGGTCACCGATGAATCTCTGCAAAAAGCAATAGAGACAGCAGAGCTATCCAATTATATTGATGCACTTCCAGATAAATTAGAAACCATGGTTTCTGAAAGAGGAAGCAGTCTTTCGGGTGGTCAAAAACAAAGAATTATGTTGGCAAGAGCACTCACCTTGAATCCACGTATACTCCTACTGGACGATTTCACAGCAAGGGTAGATCAGAAAACGGAAGATAAGATTCTCTCTAATATTCAAAAAAACTATCCCGATTTGACACTTATATCCATTACCCAAAAGATAGAACCTGTAAAAGATTTTGATCAGATATTACTCCTTATGAGTGGAGAGATATTAGCTTCGGGACAACACAAAGAGCTGATGAAAACATCTCCCGAATATATTCAGATATATAAATCACAACAAAGCACTGAGCAATATGAATTATAATCTGAACGAAACAACAAAAGAAGTAAAGAAGAAGCGAGATTTTCTGTCCTCACTTCGCAAACTGCTAAGCATCATTGGCACTGAGCGACGCAAGTTGACCATTGCTTTTGGGGCTATTCTGCTGAATGTAGCGTTGAGCCTTTTGGGTCCGTATCTTTTGGGATACACTATAGACACGCATGTACAAACCAAAAACTATCAGGGTGTACTCATCTTTGCCGGCATACTGTTGAGCATTTACATAACTGCATATGTTGTGAATTATGTGCAAATACGCATGATGGGTAGCATTGGGCAACGATTGCTTTATCGACTGCGCAACTCTGTATTTGAAAAACTACAAGAGCTTCCCCTCGATTTCTTCAATCAAAACAAAGCGGGCGATCTCATATCGCGTATCAATAATGACACCGATAAGTTGAATCAGTTTTTCTCTCAATCGCTCATGCAATTCATTAGCAGTCTTATCATGATGATTGGAGCGGCAATATTCCTTGTGGCAATTAATCTACCATTAGGTTTGGCAACCCTTTCTCCTACCCTTCTGCTGTTAATATTCACAGTAATTATTTCTCCATGGATTAGGAGAAAGAATGAGGCTACTCTAAAGAGCATTGGCAATCTGTCGGCAGAGATTCAAGAAGGACTCGCCAACTTCAAGGTGATAGTAGCATTTAACAGGCGCGACTATTTTCGTAAACGATTGGCAATTGCAAACAAAAAGAACTACAGAAAATCTGTACTTGCCGGAATTGCCAACAACTTGTTGAGCCCCGTCTATACTTTTGCATCCAATATTGGGCAACTCATTGTGCTTTCGTTGGGTATATGGCTCATTATTCAAGGGCGTTTTTCGGTGGGTTTGTTGATAAGTTTCATTGCTTACGTTTCTAATTTCTACCATCCATTGCGACAAATGGCCAACCTTTGGGCCAGTTTTCAACTTACACTTGCTGCATGGGATAGAATATCGCACTTGCTCTCCCTTAAAAGTAATTTGCCCATTGTTGAAAATATTGATTTTCCCGCCAGCAGTTCATTCATACATTTCGACAATGTATCATTTAGCTATCCAAGTGGAAAAGAGGTGCTCAAGAATATCAATTTTGAATTGCAAAGAGGAAAGACATATGCTTTTGTTGGGCCAACAGGAGGAGGCAAAACAACCACAGCATCATTGACCAGTCGTCTTTACGATGCTACAAAAGGTACAATATTATTGGATGGCAAAGATATAAGATCATACACTTCTTGCGAAAGAGCTTCTAAAATTGGTTTTATACTGCAAGACCCAATTCTCTTTTCGGGCACTGTGCGCGACAACATACTCTATGGAAATAGTGAATGCGGCGCACTCACAAATGAAGAGCTTGAAAGTGCACTTAATGATGCACAACTTTCGAACTTACTGAAAGGTTTTGAGAATGGCCTTGACACACTTATAGAGATGACTGGTGATAGCGTGAGTTTGGGCCAGAAACAAATAATTGCTTTCATGAGAGCTATCTTGCGCAAACCCGAGCTGCTGATTTTGGATGAAGCAACTGCTAATATTGACACTGTAACCGAAAAGCAATTGGAGATAATTCTCAAAAACCTACCCCAATCTACTACCAAAGTTATTATAGCGCATCGCCTAAACACTATTGAGAATGCTGATGAGATATTCTTTGTAAATTCTCAGAGGATTATTGCAGCCGGTTCATTTGATGAAGCACTCAATTTATTGATGCAGGAGAAAGGGGAGAGTTAAAAGAGAAAGGTCATGATTATTAAATCCTTTTAGGACTGAATCTGGAATATAAAGGTCTCTTATTTGAACATCCCAATCGAAAATCTACTTGTATTAAAGGTGATTTTTACTTGAATTTAAATAGCTGAATATTGTTTCAATTTGTAAACAATTGTTTAAATTACAAGTCGTATATTTAGCAGTCTTACCGTATATCTTTTTCAAAACATTTTGCAGACCTACAAAATGCTTTAAACTGTTGAAACTTGCATCCACGACGGGGGAAATGCTTTCCAACACATTATTTTCTTTTTGTTGCCCTAATTTGCGCCATTCTTCACCTAAAAATTCAATTCCCGTCAAAGAATTTTCTTTTCATCGGTTGACTTTTCAATATTTGGTCGCTTTTTGATATTACACGGCATTCTTCTTCAATATCTGTTGACAAAAGCATCATTTTAGCGAAACAAAACATTTCCACAATCGTGGATTCAATTTTCATGACATAAACGTCCAATCCACGACCGTGGAATTGATTTCCACCTATTATACGTCCCATCTTAGATTGAAATGTAAATAATGAGGCCATATTATTTTCAAATTGAAACTTGTTCGTTGGCAGAAATAATGTGAGTTTAAGAATTTGTTCCTCGTAATAGACGAAAACACAATTCTAAGAGAAGACTTTAGTTTGAATTTGATTGTTAGACTATAAAATAGAAGGTGATTAAAAGCTGTATCCAAACTACTTTATTAGCAACCATTAACACAATAGTTGAACCCATTTTGTTGCATTAAAAAAAGAGGCTACCAACTAAAATTTAGTTGGAGCCTCTTTTATATATTCAATGTAGCAATATCTTAAGAGAAGGCTATTCTACAATACCAGCAATTTCTGGGTCAACCATAATTCTACCGCAATATTCGCATACAATTATTTTCTTCCCCATTTTAATATCCATTTGTCTTTGTGGTGGTATTTTATTGAAGCATCCGCCACAAGCACCACGCTGAATTGGAACAATACCTAAACCATTGCGTGCATTTTTACGAATACGTCTGAATGCAGTAACCAAGCGAGGTTCTATAGAAGCTTCCACCTTTTTGGCTTTGTCTCTTATCTTTTCTTCTTTCGCTTTTGTTTCAGAAACAATGTCATCGAGTTCTTTTTGTTTGTGATCCAAATCGAATTTCTTTTCTTTCAATTGATTATTTGCCTCTTGAATTTGTACTGCCAGAGCTTTTTTCTTTTCTGCAAATTCCTTCGAACGCTTTTCGGCCAATTCAATCTCAAGAGTTTCAAACTCAACTTCTTTGGTCAAATGATCAAACTCTTTGTTGTTTCGCACATTTTCCAACTGCGTATTGTATCTTTCAATTTTTGCTTTGCTGGTTTCAATCTTCATTTTCTGTTGCGTAATATCTGAATCAATTTCTGAAGAGTCTAATTCAAATTTACTAATGCGTGTTCCAAGACCTGCAATTTCATCATCAAGGTCGGCAACTTCCAATGGCAATTCGCCACGTAGCGTTTTGATACGGTCAATATCAGAAAGATACATTTGCAGTTTATACAACGTGCGCAGTTTATCTTCTACTGAAATCTCTTTCTCCTTTTTAGTACTTTTTTTAGTAGCCATAATATATCAATATTTAGTTTTTTGAGACAAAAAAATGCAGTAATCAATAATAGGGAGTTTAAAATCCGCTTTTATATTGCTTACTACATCATTTGCAAGAAGCGGGAACAGTGTGTCAACCGCCTATGTTTACAAATAGTTTACCGGATTAGAATCGAATCCCGATAAATGCATTACAAAGTTAGGATATTTTCTGGATATAACATCATAGAATATCTCTTTTGTGCAAATTTCAGACTCGTAATGTCCTATGACTGCAAGCAATAACTTATCTTCAACATCGTAGAAATCGTTATATTTAGCCTCGCCTGTTATAAATACATCTGCTCCAAAATCAATAGCAGGATTAATCAAAAATGCACCGCTGCCACCACAAATAGCAACTTCACGAATCTCTTTGCCTCTTAGTCGAGAATAATTGACGTGATGCAACTTGAAAACATCTTTGAGCATGTAAAGAAAATCTTGCTCTTGCATGGGTTCGGGCAAGACGCCTGTGATGCCACTTCCACTTTGAGTCCATTCATTTAGGATTGGATATAAATCAAAAACAGGTTCTTCGTAAGGATGCACAGCTATGAGAGCACGAATGACTTCGTTTTTCTTCATGGCAGGGATTACTGTCTCTATGCGAACTTCGGGTTCAAAGTGTAGTTTATCTATCTCGCCCACATGTGGGTTTGCTCCGGCTTTAGCCCTGAAAGTGCCTTCTCCTTCTAAATTATAGCTGCAACTATCATAATCACCAATATTGCCTGCTCCTGCATTGAATATTGCATTGCGAACACTCTCTGCATAATCGTGTGGGACAGTTGTTGTAAATTTGAGCAACGCATTCTTCATGGGTGTCAAAATTCTCACATTTTCAAGACCCAACATACTTGCCAACTTAAAATTGACTCCACCACTGGCCTTGTCAAGATTGGTATGCGCAGCATAAAGTGTGATATCGTTTTTGATGGCTTTAATCATACAACGCTCAACATAGTTTTTGCCGGTCAACGATTTGAAGGAATTGAATGCTATGGGATGGTGAGATATGATTAGATTGCACTTCAGCGATATAGCTTCATCTATCACATCTTCGGTAACATCAATACAAAACAGTGCTCCAGTGGCTTCGCGGTTGGTATCGCCAACTTGGATTCCGCTATTGTCGTATTTTTCTTGTAAAGGGAGAGGAGCTAAAGTTTCTATTACTTGAAGTATCTCTTTTATGCGCATAGTTTTTAAATTGAATGGTTTACTTAGTCATTGCAAGCCGAGGCTAACAAAAGCTTTTATATCAGTTGTGACCTTAAAAGCAGGAGTTTTCTTACAAACTATACAAATATAAACTATTTTCTTTACTTTTGTAACAAACAACAAATGCGATTCGTTGATAAGAGAATAAAACTCAGCCTTTTTTCTTTTATTCTACCTTTGCGTTATAAACACCCTATACTGAAATGATAAATAAAAAGACATTATTTGTATGCATTGCTCTGTGTGCAGCATATATTTTAAATGCACAAGACAGTAACGTTAAAGTTCAAAATGTTTTTTCGAAAACATCCATCAACTTCGATCCATCTACACATCCAGATGGACTGAACGAAACAGATAGCATTATCTATATCGCTAACGGACGAATTGCATTGAAGAAAGTGAAGTTGCCACACTTTACACACAACACACAGCTGACTGCTAAAATAACCCTTGTTTCCAATGGTGATCCATGGGATAAATCGGGTTCGTGCTTTATTATCCCCAATGAATCGGCAATAAATATGATGCACATTGCACAAAACAAAGAGAAGTATCCTGCAGTTGACTCTACTCTGCATGAAAATCTGACAGGAATTGTGCAAGGCCACAGATACATGCCAACTGTTGAGATTATGCGTTTTATGACTCCATTTGGAGTGGGACATTTTAGTGCAGATGACAATGAACTCTCAGCCAAGCGTAAACCAGTATATATTGACGGATGGGCAAAAGATGTAGTTTGGGAAGAAGACATATCAGATTTGCTACCCCTCTTTGAAAACGAAGTGTATGTAGGAGTTTACATTGACACATGGACTAAAGATGGATATGTAGTTGATTTAGACATATCATACAAGGAAAGCAATCTATCATGCGACACAAAGATTGCAAAACAAGTGGAGCCTCTTATAAACACAGTATACTACATTGGACAGAAACATCCTGATATTTTTGCTCGCAAAAATGTAGATGTCTCTTTTACCATTCCTGAAGGAGCAAAAAATATACGCCTAAAGTATATTACAACAGGCCATGGAGGTCACTCAAACGGAGATGAGTTTCGACCCCAAGAAAACATTTTGAGCATAAACGGAGAAGAAGTTTATAGTTTCACGCCTTGGCGAACAGATTGTGCATCGTTCAGAAGATTTAATCCTTCTACTGGTGTGTGGTTAAGAAAAAGAATCGTAGCCTATATAGGACGAGAAGGTAGAGCAGAAAAAGAAATTGAAGAACCCATAGCATCATCAGATTTATCACGTTCCAATTGGTGTCCTGGAAGCCACGTAACACCAGAGATCATTGCATTGACTGATATTAAACCAGGAAATCATACTCTTACTATAAGCATACCTGATTCCAAAGAAATCGATGATGACAAACTAAATCATTGGTTGGTTTCGGCCTATTTGGTTTGGGAAAAGTAATATTAATATTTATGAGCTCTTTCAGTCAATCGTTTTTCATTGACTGAAAGAACTTTTAAAGACTTTTTATTTGAAAATGAATATTCTCTTCATAGTATCTGCAAATATTGCTGCCATGCGTTGTTGTATATACTTATCCTGCCCATTTACAGGATGCCAACCATAAGTTTTGCCACCTGTTTCCTGCTTGTCATTTGTAAACAGTCTGCTTATTTGTTCGCCTGTAACAGGGTGTGTAGCGTCTTTTGAGAATCCTATATATTTGTCAAACTCTACAACGGGGAATCCCCATTTATTTGCTAATTTACGAACAGAGGTATTATAAACAACTCGTGCGTCATGCCAATGTGTGCAAAGCAGTATTACAGCCGGTTTACCACTAAGAGAGTTATAGTATTTTGAACCCTCGTCAAATTTCAGGTTATAACACTCAGTCAAATACCGTTTTATTACATAGTCATATGCTGTAGCATAGCTATCATAGGCAAAAGGTGTTTCATAATCCTTATAGTCGGTCTTTAATTGAGATTCATCAAACACATCTTGTTCATGAACTTGCATTATTACGAGTGCAGCCATATCTTCAAATTCCTCGGGGCTATAGAGTGTGCCTTCAATCATTCTATTTGCAGTAGATGCAATAGACTCTCCGCCAATTGCTCTATTTATAGGCGTTGCTCCTATAGATTCACATCCTAACTCGAACCAACCATTGTTTGGTGAAGCAAAAGAAGCTCCTGTAAGTAAAAAGGTAGGTTTTGGCTGTTATAAATCTAATTGAGCAAAGGATATTGTGAAGATTATCGAAAAGAGCACTAAAAATTGAAAACGTTTCATGTTGTAAATTCTAATTGGTGTTTGATTACCTC
>SMER01000108.1_pt1 | contig 17654 bp, 12 predicted proteins | sample 2456411 | NCBI WGS metagenome assembly SMER01 (sample SAMN10132597, study PRJNA489261) | soil metagenome | isolation source: day1 antibiotic-silt loam soil ammended with raw manure from dairy cow... | place: USA | collected 2015-05-01 | reverse complement strand
CATGTGGTGTGGATAGAGACTGTGGTGGGTTGCTGTTCGAACTGCAATCTGTTAATAAGGAAATCGTGAATAAAATCTACTTGGTCGTATAGTCTCAGTCGGGAGTCTAAGGTTTGCTTCATGTGCAAGAGGCATGGGCTCATATCGCAAACAATGGGCAACTCACCGTTTCTGCTCGCCTTTAGCAAGGCATCGTTTAATTCCGATTCTTTTTGTGCTGCTTGTTTCCTAAAACCTTTACTGCTGAATGCCATCCCGCAACAAAGTTTGTCTTTCTCTTCAGGAATAATAACTGTATATCCTGCTTTGTGCAACAAGGATAGCATCGTTGTTGGTGTATCCACATTGGTATCATAATCGGCCGAAGGCCCCATGGCTCGGGTAATGCATGCTGGGAAATAAACAACCAAAGGAGCATCCGATGATGAGGCGGGATAGATATTTCGCTTCATCTTTTTTGTACCCGAAGGTGTATATTGTGTCCAGAGTGGAATCAGACCATTGCCCACTTTATAGAGTCCTTTAGTGATGGTTTCCATTTGATTGTAGCTAATTACTTTTGCTACAGCATGGGGAATGGGCAATATATTGCGTACAACTGATGTGATGGTTTCCATATTGTTAGCCATATAATTGGCTACCTTTTCGGCCAATTTGCCATTGTTTTTCCAACGCAATTCTTTCACCAATATTCCTGTATCAATATCTACAGGACAGGCTATGCTACACAAACTATCGGTAGCACACGTTTCATTGAGTGGATAGGATATCTCCTTGGATAGCTCTTCAATTGTTTTGTTGTCCTTCTGGGGTTTGTCTGCCATTTCTGCAAGGTAACGATAGGCTACAATGCGTTGACGGGGTGTCATGGTTAGGTTTTTGGATGGACAAGCCACTTCGCAAAAGCCACACTCAATGCATTTGTCAATAATGGGATTGGCAAGCGGTATGTGCTTCAGGTTTTTAATGAAAATTTCTTTGTCATCATTGATAACCACTCCAGGGTTGAGAATATTGTCAGGATCAAGCGTTGTTTTGATGCGCTTCATCAGTGCGTATATTTCCGCACCCCACTCTTTTTCGACAAACGGAGCCATGTTTCTGCCTGTTCCATGTTCGGCTTTCAGACTACCTTTGTGTTTGATGGCAACCAAGTCGGTTAAGTCGTGCATAAACTGAGCATACTCATCAATGCCTTGTTGGTTGTTGATATCGGGGAACACTGTGAAATGGACATTGCCGTCCAGCAAATGGCCCCACATCACATGATTGCTATAGTTGGACGCGGCAAGCAACTCTTTCACATCTGTAAGTGCATCACCAATTATGTCGGCGTCCAAAGCAATATCTTCTATAATGCAGGCTGTACCTTTGGGTCTACTGGCAGCAGCAGATGTAAACAATCCATTGCGTACTCGCCAATAAGTATTATAAAGCTCTGTATCGGTAGTAAATTTGATAGGTGAATAAGTTTCTATTCCCGATAATCTCTGTTCAATATCTGCCATCTGATGCAACAACTGTTCGTTACTGTCAGCCGATGTATCTATCAGCAGAGCCGCTGCACCTTCGGGGAGTGTTTGCAACTCTGCAGGCATTCCTTCTTGATTTTCCACAGCACGCAATGCATTTCTATCCATCAGTTCGGCTGCACTCACATTGCACAATCGGAGTGGGGGAATTGCTTTACACACATCGCGCAAATTGTGAAAGTAGATCATTGCAGTGGCTTTTAGTGGCGCATCGTGCACAGTCTCGAAGGTGGCTTGTGATATAAAGCCCAATGTACCCTCAGATCCAACCATCAGGTGTTGGATAATCTGAATGGGGTCGTCGAAATCTATCAGTGAGTTCACGCCATAGCCGCAAGTGTTTTTGAGGTTAAACTTCCTGGCAATGGTTTCTCTTATCTCCGAATTGTCAGTTGCACTATGGTGCAATTCCATTATATTTTGGATGAGATTTGCGTGTGTTTGTCTAAATCTGTTGCAACTCTCTTGGTCCCCTGTATCTAACAAAGTCCCATCGGCCAATACAATACGCATAGACTTCACAGTATTGTAGCTGTTGTACTTAATGCCAAAGTTAGATCCACTTGCATTGTTAGATATAATGCCTCCAATTTTAGCCGAATTGATAGAGGCTGGTTTTGGGCCAAGTTTGCGCCCAAAACGTTTCAGCATATTGTTGGCAGCTGTGCCTGTTAATCCTGCTCCAAATGTTGCTGTGTGTCCATTGCCTGTTATGGCGGCAAATTCGAAACGTCCGCCCATCTCCATCAATATTGAGTCGGAAATAGTTTGCCCGCTCAAACTTGTACCTGCCGCTTTAAATGTAATTGCAATTTTATTCTTGTTGCAAAACTGAATCAATCTTATTGCTTCAGTTTCAGATTTTACTTTCACAACGGCTTTCGGTATCATCCGATAGAGTCCTGCGTCTGTTCCTTTCACTAAGCACGATATCTTGTCGGTAAAGATTTGATCTTCTGGAAATAGTTTTGAAAGGTGATTATGTAGTGTTGAAGTGTCCATTGTTTAAATAAATTAGGATAAAGCGATTGTGAATAACAACTATCTGAGATAGCGTGATGATACCTCAAAGCAGGAGTCTTTAAAAATAGGTGATTGTGATCTTATTTATAAATCAGCCTTTGCGTTTTCGTAAAAACTGGTTACTTTATTGTCAAGCCAATCATAAAGGTCTTTTACATCTGATTTAGAAGGTGCTTCTTTGGCCCACTTGGTAAGTAGTTCATCTGTCTTGTAGAATATCTCTTCTTCGACAGGTTCCATGCGTTGGATAAAACCTGTATTATATTGGTTGATCAATTCATCTAACTTTAAATAGTGGTAACCATCAGAGCGAGTCAGTGGATAAGATTTACTCTTCCATTCCAATGCCGCGGCATTGAGAGGACTATTCTTTAGTTCAGCATCATAAGCAAGTACTGTAGGAATGTTCTTGCCACCTTCCACCCACATGGGTAGAGCAATGGTTGTGTTGGGATAACCTATTTGTATCCAAACTGTGGTAAGAGCAGGAGACTCTCCTGGTTTCACTCCCTCCACAAGTATAGTTGAAGCAGAGCTATTGCGTGTAATTAAGTCATCTGAAGCAACAAACGAACTTTCGTTTGTGCCATTTTCAAACTTCTCTCTATAGTTAAGACCAAAAACTGGATGATAAGTACACCTCGAAAATCTTTGCAGCACTGTTCTATAATTCAATTTATTGTGCTCCAATGCTTTTGAAAATACCTTTTCAGCAGCCTCTCTACGAATGAATCCATAACCCTCGTTTTTGGTGCCCGATTCAGAATAGTTGCTACGAATTATATATCCATTGGGTGCCACTTCGGGGTCGTTGGCATCATATTTAGTCCAAGTCCAATTGTTTACTTCATAATAAGCAGCTCCACCATTTGCATCTATCACTCCATAGTGAGAAGCCTGTCCACGTGGTTTTGGGTAAGTTTCCAAAAGATTTTCTAAATCTTCAAGCGTAGCGCATGTTTGCAAAGCAAGTTTCATAAAAACTCCTTCTTGATCTTTCAATTGTGTAGTATCGCCCACATTCACATTGTAGGATGCACTGTTCATTATTGCAAAACCTTCACTGTTGGCACCTCCCCAAACATGCTCGCCAAGCAAGTCATTAGCGTTTACAAGACCCAGATAGGTATATTTGCCATCGTCGAAGTGGCGCATAGCATTCTCTATATTGTCTGTGTCTCTTAGCTTCCAAATCATACTTTTGCCGTTGGTGCTGTTCTTAGCAGCAATTACTGCTGTGGTGCATGCACGGCCGGATGTGTATAGTCCTGATAGTATAAATAGCACGGTGAGCAGAAGATGTTTTGTTTTCATAGATATGGTTTTGTTTGTTTGATTGGTTCTTCTCCTACAAAAATAAGAATAATAGGGATATAAAAAAACTGTCTTCTTTATTATTTAAGAGACAGTTTTGTTTTATTCATCTTACAACCCACTTGTGAGACTTGTAATGTGATAATCTTGCTTAGCATAGTTCTACAAAGAAATCTTTATCTACTTTTTCAAGAACTATTTTTTCTTCTCTTGCCAACCAACCAAAAGCAGCGTAGGCATCTCTCTCTGTTAGCTTAACTATTTTTCTTAAGTCTTTTACATTCATACGACCTTTTTTGTCGAGTTGAGTCCACACTTTACCAGCGTTGATTCCAATTTGTTCTACCATAATATATTTAGTTTTTATAAATTATAAGTTGCAAAAATACCTATATAAAATGGTATAAGCAAAAAAAAGTTTTATTTAACTTGTTAGCTTGTTGATTATTGTCCAATAATTAAGGAGTGAGTAATGTCATCAATCAGTCTTTCCACCTGTTGAATTAACGAGTTTTCGTCATCGTTTATTATAACATATTCCGACATTTTTATTTTCTCAGCTTCAGGCATTTGGTGTTGCATTCTGTTTTCCACCATCTCTGCTGGGATACTGTCGCGTTCGCTCACACGCTTTACTCTTATATGGAGAGGCGTATAAACTGTTACTACTTTATCTAAGTAATTATGGAAGTTTGATTCAAACAATATAGCAGCTTCAAGAGCTACAATTGAATGGTTGGAGTTTTGATTGCACCATTCATTGAAATGATTCAACACTTCTGGATGAATGATAGAGTTAGCAATCTTTAATTTTTCTGGATCATTGAAGATGATATTGGCGAATTTCTTCTTATCCAGTTCATCGTTGAGGTAAAGGTCTTCTCCAAAATGCTTTATCAATTGTTCTTTGATGATTGGCGAAGTATTGTTGAGCGCCTTTGTCTGTTCGTCTGCATTATAAACGGGTATTCCGTGCATTTGGAAAAGTGTAGAAACTATTGATTTACCACTTCCAATTCCGCCTGTTATTCCAATTTTCACCATATTGCAATTTATTTATTTTCGTTCAAATAAAAACTCTACCACAGCAGGAGATATATGTGGATTTATAATCGATTCCGGAAATTTTGATAGCTTCAGTTCAACTTGATCGCTCTCCGTATTTCTTAAGCTATTATAATCTAAATCTATCTCAAAATCTTCTGGAGCAATCTTTTTATAATCTTCAAGGGTTACAGCAAAAGTTACTTTGACCCTCGATGGGAAGAACTTCACATCTATATCTTCAGGCTCATTGTTAACTGTTATGGATATATCAAACTGTCGCTCAGTAAACTCATGTATTGGGATATATACCTCTACTTCATTGGGCTTGAAAGTTACACCTTCAATAGCTTTTAATCTTGCCTTTAGTTGAGAGGTAGCTTTCAGGTTCTCGAAAACACTGTATTCCGTTACAACCTGTGATATTCCCTTTAGTTGTTCGCCTGTACCAAACAAGGTCACTTCATTCGGGATGATTGATATAGAGTCCACAACTAAATGACCAGCGCTTGTTCTCATTTCCCCATCAAAAATAACAGGAACGGTTTTACTTTGAAGTTTTGCTGTCTTTAAGGATATTCTTGTGGGCATAAAACCAATTACATGCGTATTAGCAGATAGCTTGGTGTGAATAAGTTGAATGAGCTGGTTGCCTTGTAATTCTACATTATTCTCTTTTTGTGTTTTTTCAACATCGATTATAAGGGAGTCCTTTTTTTTAAAAAAGTAATAGTTTAAAAGCTTCGAACCAAAATCTCTTATCCGTAGATCTATATATTCAGGTTGAGGATTTACAAAAACTTCATCTTCTGGAATGTTCGTGTATTTTAAGGGCATCTGGTAATTCCCTTCTGCTTCCTTTTGAAAAAATAGTATGAGCCAAAAGATAAAAGCTAAAATTAGAAACAAGAAAAATGGAATCACCTTACCCCATCTTATTTCAGAGAAAGTTGAGTGGATCTTATCCCAAAAGTTATTTAAAATGCTTGAGAGGGACATATTTTCGTGTTTCTAATTTTAATATTTTATGCTCAATAAGCGGAAGCTCATTTCTAAAAAAAGAAAGTTGCGACCACTTAATGCGACAGTGCAATAATCTTCTGATTATTACATTTATCAATGTAAACAAGTGTAACACATCGACAGGATCAGTATCCGCTTTAAATATCTATTTGATAAAAGCTCAAAAAGGTCAAAGCTCGTTGCGAACCAGTTAATAGTTACCTTTCATTTACACGAAGTTTTTAGTTACCTACATCGGTTACTGAAGCAAACACTGATGCTTTGTCTACTTTGATAGTAACACCATTAGATATTTCAAGTAAAAAATAGTTGTCTCTTACTTCTTTTATTCTACCGTGTATACCACCAGCTGTTATCACTTTGTCACCATTTTGCATGGCTTCGCGTGCTTTAGCAATATCCTTTTGTTTTTTTTGTTGTGGACGAATCATGAAGAAGTAGAAAATGGCGATGATTACCACCATAAAAATTAATGAGCTTCCCATTGGTCCGCCTGCTTGTAATAAAATGTTCATAATTATAATTATTAAATTGTTGAGTAATTTGGATTAGTCTTTAAATATAGTGTCACTTTTTTTCAAGTCTTTTACTATAGCATCCAACACACCATTTATAAAAGTGCTACTTTTGGGTGTACTGTAGGCTTTAGCAAGGTCTATGTATTCGTTGAGTGTAACTTTAATGGGGATGGTTGAGAATTCATATAACTCTGCCATTGCCACTTGCATTATTACAACATCCATAAATGCAATTCGTTCGAAGTCCCAATTATCGGCATTCTTTGTTATTTGCTCTCGGTAATCCTTACCATTCACTAACGTTTCGCGCAATAGTTTTGTTGCATATTCACGATCTTCTTCATCGTTGAACATTGGCAGTAGTGGCTGATCTTCGCCTTCTGATTTGGTGAATTGCTTAATTGTTTTGAGAACAAAAGATTGGACTATCTCTATATCGTCGTTCCAAAAAATACTTTCGTCTTCCAGTATATCATCTAATGTTTCATTGCGATGAATAAAGCTTCTGAAAACTTTTCTCCAAAATTCTTTGTCATCTTTGTAAGTAGGCTTTTCAAGTTGAGCGTACTCTTTGTATATATCTGATTCTAAGATGTTGTCGAGTATGCCTTTCACAAAGTTAAAGTTTGATTCCCACGACATGGGTCTTTCGGTAATATAATTGATAAACATTCTATTACCTCTAAGTTGCTCAATAAACTGATTGTTTACGATATGCATCTTCGGATTTAAATCTTCGCTTGTTGGCAAAAACTTATTCAAATTTGAATTTACACGTTTTTCGTGCAAATCTGTTATCTCTATCATTAGTTTTAGAAGATAATAATAGAGGTCGTAAGATTTTTGTAATCCTAAAAGGAGTTCTCTTTCTACTTGTCTTAAATCTTTATCGCGATTTTGGTACCATGCGTACACAATTTGGATAACCCTAATACGGATTAATATTCTGTTGATCATTGCGGAGTCTAATTGATTATATATTTTACAAAAATAGCTATTTATTTCTTTCTAAATGAACGATTCGCATATAAATTGGTTTTTCTATATTATCTGTGTTTTTAAATGGCTGTTTTTACAACAAAAATAGAGTTTAATTTCTGAAATAAATGTATCTGTTTTTCTGAGAAAATAGTTGTAACTTCGTCGCCTCATATAAACACTTAATAAGATTAAATATGGAGCATTTCATATCAGACATGTCGCATCATTTTGCAATACCATTTACAAATCCAGTGCTTATTTTTGCTCTGCTTCTGTTTATTGTGCTTGTATCGCCAATGCTTCTTAAACGAATTAATGTGCCAAGTATTATTGGACTCATTATAGCAGGTGTTATTGTAGGTCCATACGGACTGAACCTCATAACAGATAGTGCAGGGGTGAATATGTTCTCTACAATAGGTCTTATGTACATTATGTTTATTGTAGGGCTCGAACTGGATCTTAAAGAATTTAAGGCCAATCAAAATAAAAGTGTAGTATTTGGTATATTTACTTTTGTCATACCTTTTCTTATTGGTTACCCTGTTTGTAGATACCTGCTTGATCTGAATGTATATGCAAGTATCTTAACAGCGAGCATGTTTTCTACTCACACTTTGGTTACCTATCCTATTGTGAGTAGAATGGGAGTATCTAAAAATCAAGCAGTAGCTATCACTGTCGGGGGAACCATATTGACCGACACAGCAGTTCTTATTGTATTGGCTATTGTTATTAATAGTAGCCAGGGTGCATTCGAATTTCAATTTTTGTTGAAGCTCTTAATCTCCTTAGTTGTCTTTTCTGCTATCGTTTTCTTTATTATTCCCATTATTGCAAAATGGTTTTTCCAAAAGATGGAAAGCGAAAAATACTTGCATTATATCTTTGTACTCTTCATTGTTTTCTTGTGTGGCTTTTTGGCTGAGTTGGGTGGCATTGAACCTATTATCGGCGCTTTTGCTGCTGGTTTGGCTTTAAATAAGTTAATTCCACATAGCTCTGCACTCATGAACAGAATTGAATTCATTGGAAACGCTCTATTCATTCCTATCTTTCTTATTTCTGTGGGGATGCTTGTGGATATATCTGTTGTTTTTGATGGTTATCAAGCTATTTATATTGCAGCAGTTTTATCTGTAGTTGCTTTAGTCGGGAAGTGGTTGGCGGCTTACTTAACTCAAAAGACTTTTAAATATTCGGTAGCTCAGCGTAATGTTATTTTTGGGCTCAGCTCATCACATGCTGCGGCCACTTTGGCTGTTATATTAGTGGGTTTCAAGGCGGGTATTATTGATGAATATATCTTGAACGGTACAATTATTCTTATTCTATTAACTTGTATTGTTGCATCTTTTGTGATACAAAAAGCTGCCAAGCAAATTGCCAGTGCAGAAGAAGATGAAGACATAATACCTTCCGAATTGGGACATTATGCACAAGAAAAGATATTAGTTCCCATTGCTGATGCCTCTAATATTGGTAAACATATCGAGTTGGCTATGTTGTTGAAAGACAATAAGTCTGTCAACTCCATTTCACTTCTTGGAGTGATGCCCAACAACGAACAAGCCGAGAGAAATATTATAATATTCAAAAAGAATTTGCAAGAACAACTTTCTGATGCAGTTGCAGCTGATATGAAGGTGGATGTAATTGCTACTATCGATCACAACGTGGCTGGTGGTATTGTGAGAACTGCACGCGAAACCATGGCAGACATTGTTATATTGGGTTGGCCCGGAAAAACCGGAATACTGGAGAAACTGGTGGGTGACAAAGTTGATTTGATTATCAAAAATATGGATAAGAACCTATTTATATGTCACATAGAGAAGGATATGATTTCGCATAAAAGAATTGTTGTAGTTTCACCCCCTCTTGCTGAGAAAGAGTTGGGCTTTGATGTTTGGGTAAACAAAATTGTGAAGTTATCACAAGAGCTCTCTTTGCCCGTAATTCATTATGGCCATCCCGAAACACAAAGTCTTATTGCTAATCAGAAAAAACTGAATGCTAACTTTTTATTCAAAGAGTTTACTAATTGGAGCAACCCTCTTTCGTATGCCAATGAGGTGAAGGATGATGATATTTTTGTTTTTGTATCCGCACATCCTGGTTATATATCTCATATTCCTGTATTAGATAATATGCCTACTCGCTTAGAGAGACAGTTTCCAGATATCACCAGAATTGTTATATTCCCCAAACGTTACACTATTGATATGCTAATGGAGAGCGATGATCATATATTTATTCCATAATAGCAGCTCATCTAAAATAAAATGACTCGCCATTTACAATTAAAATAATCTTCAAATATATATAAGACATGAATTTAAAATCTATTATCCGATCTACTACTATTTTATTAGTTGCCTTCACGCTATTTGCGTGTGGGTCATCAAAAAAATCATTAACACAGGTTCCAGAGTTATATCCCAAAAGGGAGTTTCGGGGAGCGTGGATTCATACTGTTGGTCAGTCTCGATATCAACAGATGAACAGTGCAGCCATGAAGCATTACATTACCGATATGGTAAAAAAACTTGATGATGCAGGCATTAATGCTGTTATATTTCAGATTCGCCCCGAAGCTGATGCTTTTTACAAGTCTGACTTAGAGCCATGGAGCCGTTTCCTCACTGGCAAGCAAGGTGTAGCTCCCGATGATCCAACTTTTGATCCATTGGCTTTTATTATTGACGAATGTCACAAACGTGGGATGGAATTGCATGCTTGGATGAATCCCTACAGAGTGCAATCTAATATTACGAGTAAATTGGCCGATGATCATATGTATTGGAATCATCCTGAACGATTTCTGCAATATGGCAATCAACTCTATTTTGATCCAGGTTTGCCTGAAAATCGTAAGTTTATTGGTGAGGTTGTGACTGATATTGTGTCGCGCTACGATGTAGATGCCATTCATATGGATGACTATTTCTATCCCTATCCCATTGCGGGAGAGCCATTTCCCGATGACAATAGCTTTGATAATTATGCTGCATCTCAAGGGTTTAAGGCAAGCCAACGCGACGATTGGCGTCGCAACAATGTGAACCTGCTTATTCAGGAAGTGAAATTGGCCATTGCTGGAACAAAACCATGGGTGAGATTCGGCATTAGCCCCTTTGGCATCTATAGAAACAAAAAAAACACACCAGATGGATCGGGAAGCGAAACCAATGGATTGCAAAACTATGACGAACTATATGCCGATATCAAACTTTGGGTAGAAAAAGGATGGATTGATTACAATATGCCTCAACTTTATTGGGAAATTGGCCATAAATTAGCTGATTATACTACACTTGCAGAGTGGTGGAACGCCAACAACTTTGAACAACCACTCTATATAGGTCAAGACCTGAAGCGCAGTGTAGATAAAAATGAGCTAACCGAAAAGATACGTCAAACCCGTGCACTTTCATTTGTTGATGGTAGTTGCTATTGGTATGGTTATTTAATTTTGGACAACTATGCCGATGTGGCAAACACACTTGCTATACAAACACATCGTGCAAAATCATTGATTCCTGCATATACTCATATGCATATTGGTCGTCCTGCCCATGTGAAGAAGCTTGTAAATGTGTTTACCGAAGATATGCATTTCCTTACATGGGAAAGTGACAAGCTTTCGCCCAGCCCTGAATCGGCTAATTACTTTGTGGTCTATCGGTTCAGAAAAGGCGAGAAGGAAAACATAGACAATGCTGCAAATATAGTGAAGATAACGGGCGACAACTTCTTTGTAGTTCCTTACGAAGATGGGAAAACTCAATACACTTATATAGTGACTGCTGTAGATGCATTTCACAATGAATCGAAACCCAAGAAGATAAAGGTGAAGCTATAACGTTTTCTTTGTTTGAGAAACAATAAAATAGAAAAGAGGCAATGTTTAGTTGCCTCTTTTCTATTTCATATCTATTTGAAATGCCAAGTTACTTCAACAAAAGCATTATTTTATAACTTTCAAACGAACATACTTAATTGTATCCCTATTATAGGTGTAGGTAATATGAATATCTCCATCCTTTCCTTGAATTACTGCAGGATAAGAGAACTCACCAGGTGTAGTATCTTCCAGGGTGTATATCATTTTCCAATCTTTTCCGTCTTCAGATACAGCAATATTAAGAGCAGTTCTTGGACCACCATTTTTACCTTCTTCTCTCTTAGAGTTGTTATATACAATCAATTGCAATCCGTTTTGCAATGTCACAGCGTCTGTTCCCGAATTTGGATTCGGAAGCATTGTTGGTTCGGGTTCGCTCCACGTTTCTCCATTATCCATCGACCAACTACTCATCACAAAGTCGTGATTACTACGAGCTAACATCTGTAGTCTCCCATCATTGTAATGCAGAATGCTCGGTTGTATGATGTCATACTTGTTCTCTTCACTAATAGGACCTACTAATCTCCAAGTTTTCCCGAAATCTTTTGAGATTTCAAAATGTACTCTCCAATCATATTCAGTTTTGCTTTCTGTGCTGGATGGAGCAATCAATATACTATCGTTTATAAGAACAGGTTTGTTTTTTATAGGGCCTAAAAGGCCTTCTGGCAAACGTTCAGCTTCCGACCATGTTTTACCATTGTCCGCCGACTCTTTCACCATTCCCCACCAATCTTCTACAGTAGGGCCTACTTTGTAAAACAACATCAACGATCCATTTGGCACATTGTATAATACCGGATTCCAACATGGATAACGCAGCGTATCGTTTATAACACCATCTGCAATTTTTTGAGGAAAACTCCATCCTTCCTCTGTGCGAATAGAAGAATATATACTCACATCGGGATGTTTCTCATGGGTTCCTCCAAACCATGCAGCAACCAAGCCTTCATCTGTTTCTGCAATAGTAGAAGCGTGACTTTGAAGGAAAGAAGCGTTTTCATAAATAAATTCGGACACCTCCACCTCCACTATAAGGCTATCCATGGGGTTGGCCATTATTTTGTTGGTGGCAAAGAAGAAAATAACTGTCAACACGAGAGCGTAATTACTTAAACTGTTTTTTCTGTTTTTTTTCATACTCTTTTTTCAATTTTAGTTTCGTTCTTGTTTTTATATTCCTAATTTATCTATCACTTCTTTCTCTAAGTCTATGTTTTCGGTGAAGTGAATGGTGTGAAATCCCATATCACGTGCAGTTTCAATGTTGTGTATATTATCATCAATAAACAAAGACTCACTGGCTTTCAGATTATACCTATCTAATAGAACTTGGTATAATTTAGGGTCAGGTTTTATCAATTTTTCATCGCCCGAAACCACAATACCATCTAAAAGCTGAAAAAAATCATATTTGCTATAAGCTACGGTTATGGTTTCTGCCGACCAATTGGTCAATCCATATATTGGGTAATTAGGTTTCAACATGCGCAATACACGTTCGCTATCTTCAATCACACCACCCAACATTTCGTCCCATCGCCCGTAGTAATGTCCAATCATTTCGCTGTGTTCAGGATATTCTTTTTGCAATATTTCAGTTGCAGTGGGCAGTGGTCGTCCAGCATCTTGCTGTATATTCCATTGGGGTGTGCAAATGTTGTCTAAGAAAAAGTTCATATCAGATTCATCTTCAAACAACTTATTGTAAAGATAAACAGGGTTCCAATCAATCAGAACACCCCCGAAATCGAAGATGATATGCTTTATTTTATTCATTGTGATTTTTTTTTATTAAGTTTGAACAAAGATAATAAATAGAGAGAGTTTACCAAAATATGTAAAAGTCAATGCTTATAAACAGAGAATCACTATCTTTGCACCATAAAAATAGAGGAATCAATTGATGAATACAACCAACAATTTTCAGATGGTGGCCAAAACGATGGCCGAGCTTGAAGATGTACTTGCTGAAGAGTTAATAGAATTGGGCGCACAGAATGTAGAAACGGGCATCCGCATGGTCTCCTTTACAGGCGACAATGCTTTGCTATACAAAGCCAACTTGCACTGCCGCACAGCATTGCGCATTTTGAAACCCATACACACCTTTGTGGCAAACAATGCCGACGAAGTATATGAAGAAATTAAAAAAATGGATTGGGAGCAGTATTTATCGCTCGACAAAACATTTTCTATAGATGCGGTTGTGTTTTCACACATATTTCGTCACTCCAAATTTGTCTCTTACAGAGTAAAAGATGGTATTGTAGATTTTTTCTCAGAAAAATATGACAAACGACCATCTGTGAGTCTTACCAATCCCGATCTTGTTTTCAACATTCACATTGCACACAACAAATGCACGCTATCTCTTGATAGCTCTGGCGAATCGTTGCACAAACGAGGCTACCGCATTGCACAAACCGATGCTCCTTTAAACGAGGTGTTGGCTGCAGGCATGATTCTTAAATCGGGTTGGCGTGGCGAGTGCAATTTTATTGATCCAATGTGTGGATCGGGTACACTATTGATTGAAGCAGCAATGATTGCGCTCAATATTCCTCCCGGAATACATAGAGAAGGCTTTGCTTTTGAGAAGTGGCCCGATTTCGATAGCGAATTGTTTAGCGATATATACAATGATGATAGTGGCGCTAAAGAGTTTGACTATAAGGTAATAGGTACAGACATATCAGGACAGGCTATATCAATAGCTGAGAAAAACGTAAAAAATGCTGGTCTTAAAAATGTAATTACTTTAGAAGTTAAACCATTTCAGCAATATACCGAAGCTCCTCAACCTGCGGGAGTCCTGATGGTAAATCCTCCTTATGGTGAGCGCATTAGGATAGATGATATAGAGGCATTGTATAATATGATAGGCGAACGATTGAAGCATGTCTTCACCGGATATGATGCCTATGTGCTTAGTTACAAAAAAGAGTTTTTTGATGCTGTAGGTCTGAAGCCTGCCAAACGGTTCTTCCTTTTCAATGGTGCATTGGAGGTAGAGATGCGCAAGTTCGAAATATTTGCTGGTAGAAGAGATGATCGTTCATCAGAAGAAGTTTCCACCAGAAGATACGATCGCGATAGCCGTGCAGTGGGTGAAAATCAAAGAGAGTTTAAGCAAGACTTCGGTCCCAGAGGTGGTGATAGTAGAGACAGACCAAGAGATGACCGCGACCGAGGCGGATATAGAGATCGCGATGGTGGTGGAGGCGATAGAGGTGGTTACAGAGAAAGAGATAATCGCCAAAGCGCAGACCGACCAGATAGAGGTGGCTACAGAGACAGAGATGCCAACCGTACTCCAGATCGTGGAGGTTATAGAGATAGAGATGCCAACCGTGGAGGTTCAGATCGTGGAGGCTTTAGAGATAGAGATGCAGGTCAAAGCTCAGACAGAGGTGGTTACAGAGAAAGAGATAACCGCCAAAGTGCAGACCGACCAGACAGAGGTGGTTTTAGAGAAAAAGATAGAAATTTTGGTGGAGACAGACCCAGAGATGGAGATAGTGAAAGACCAAAAAGAGAATATAAACCATTCGATCGCAAGAATGCAGTTTACGATGCTGCAACCAATCGTCCGGTCTTTGTAAAAAAAGACCCAGATGATGAACAACAAAAGAGAGACCCCATCGATTTTAAAAAGAGAAAGAGCGAAAATAGTAGCGAAACTCCTGGTGCAGAGCGCAGAGTAAACAAAGTATTTATTGCACGCAAACGACCAGTAAAAAGAGATGATGCGGACACTGATACAAGAAGCAGGGACAATGATACTGATAAAGAATAATATTCAGTAATGATTGTAAGATAACGGGTGCAATTTTCATGAAAATGAGATAAACACTCCCACTGACGGGGCTATCTGTAATGGATAGTCTCGTTTTTTTATAACAGAGGTTCTTCATCAGATCTGTCGAGATAGAAATCAATAAAAGATTTAAATTAACGACACATATACTACAATTTCAACACGAAATTCAAATTGCAAATTGGTGGGATTTCGGAGGTTTAAATTACGAGATGTAGGGTGTGAGATGTTATAAATAAAAGATTGTTTTGTTGCTAAGGAAAAGATTTATCTGATGCTCAATTTATCATCAAGTTTGCGCAAGTATCAATATGTAAAAAATAGACCACTAATTTTTACAATTCACTCAAAGAAATGTCTCAAAACAGTTAGAAATTAAATCCACGGTGGTGGATGAGGCGTTTATGTCATGAAAATTGAATCTACTGCGGTGGAAATGTTTTGAATCGCTCAAAAGGTGCTTTTTTTGGGAAATAGGATGGAAAAATGCCGTGAAAAGGTAAAAAGCGATCTAAGATTGAAATAACAATTGATGACAAGAGGATTCTACATCTGCAATTCGAACTTTTAATGGAAAATGGAGTAAATTTTGGCAACAAAAGAAGAATAATGTGTTTTCAAACATTTCCCCCGTCGTGGATGCAAGTTTCAACAGTTTAAAAACATATTGTTGGTCTGCAAAATGTTTTGAAAAAGATTGACTCAATAAGGTCAATTGAGCCTAATTGCTTTTAAACAGGAATTAAATAAGCCGATAGGATATGACTCCCCAATCCTAATAATACAAAAACATGAAACACAGTGTGCACAAATTCTTTCTTGGCCATTGCATACACAACCGACCCAATTATATAGAACACACCCCCCGCGGCTAACCAATACAACACAGGGAGACTGTCGTTTTCGACTGCTACTCTAATAGTGGGTTTTATAGCAATAAGGATGGTCATCCCCATCAATACGTAAGATGCAGTTTTTAAATGACTGTTCTTTTTGATAGGTCTGAAATTAAAACCAATACCTATAAAGGCAATGAGCCATACAGCAATAAAAAGCGACCATCCCCACATTGCCTCTTGTCGCAACAATATGAGTGAAAAGGGTGAATAACTTGCTGCAATCAACACATAGATGCTTGCATGATCAAAGTGACGGAGCAGTGCTTTTGTTTTAGGTTCTTGTACATAGTGATAGATAGTGGAAGCAAGCATACACACCAACATGCCAAACCCAAAGATAGAATGAGCCAAGATAGCCCAATTATTGCCCGCGGCAGATGCTTTGGATACTAAAATGAAAGTTCCCACGATGGCCATTAGCACACCAAAACCATGGGTAAGATAGTTTGCTTTTTCTTCTCGGGGGCTATAAAACTTTAGATTCTGCATGATTTGCATTTATATAAGTAAGCTTGAAGCGTTTTCATAAAAAAACACTTCAAGCAAAAATATTGAATTCTTTTTATTGAATAAAAACCTACTCTTAAAGCTTCTTCAAAGCCTCTTCCAAGTCGGCTTTAATATCGTCGATATACTCAATGCCCAGTGATAGGCGTAGTAAGTTTGGATATACTCCGGCAGCCAATTTTGCACTATCGCTCAACTGTGAGTGGGTTGTAGTTGAAGGATGTACAATTAAAGTTTTGGCATCGCCCACATTGGCCAAATGGCTGATGAGCGATAGATTGTCTATCAATGTTGCAGCTTGCTCTTCATTGCCTTTTACAAAGAAAGAGAGCACACCACCAAAGCCACCGTTTTTCAAATACTTCTTAGCCAATGTATGATACTTGCTACTTTCGAGTCCAGGATAGTTTACTTTTTCCACTTTAGGATGTTGTTCAAGCCAGCGTGCTATCTCCAAAGCGTTGGAGTTTGTACGCTCTGCACGCAATGAAAGTGTTTCTAATCCTTGCAACAACATAAAAGAGTTGAATGGACTGATGGCTGGGCCATAATCGCGTAATCCTTCCACTCGGGCACGAATAGCAAAAGCTATATTGCCAAACTGTGATTCTGCGCCAAAGGTTTCCCAAAAGTTCAAACCATGATACCCTTCAGATGGCTCGCTAAACATAGGAAATTTTCCATTGCCCCAATTAAAATTGCCACCATCTATTATTATGCCACCCATCGATGTGCCGTGTCCGCCAATCCATTTAGTAGCCGAGTGTGTCACCACATTCACACCCCAATCAATTGGGTTGAAGAGGTATCCGCCTTGTCCAAATGTGTTATCGAGTATCGTGGGTAGGTCGTGCTTCTTTGCAATAGCTACAATCTTCTCAATGTCGGGTATGTTGTATTCAGGATTGCCTATCATCTCAATAAAAATGCCTTTTGTGCGTTCATCAATCAATGACTCCATGCTTTCGGGACTATCTCCATCGGCAAATCTTACTTCTATGCCAATTCTTTTGAAGGCAACTTTAAACAAATTGTATGTTCCGCCATACAGAAATGATGTGGAAACAATATTGTCGCCCA
>SMER01000103.1_pt1 | contig 18072 bp, 9 predicted proteins | sample 2456411 | NCBI WGS metagenome assembly SMER01 (sample SAMN10132597, study PRJNA489261) | soil metagenome | isolation source: day1 antibiotic-silt loam soil ammended with raw manure from dairy cow... | place: USA | collected 2015-05-01 | reverse complement strand
TCTTGAAGTAGGATAAAAGATAAATGATGTTTTCTTTTGTGGCACATAGTTTATGTACTTTGCTTTTGACATAGTTGTGAGCATTTCGTAAACCTGCTGACGCGTTTTATTTATCTTAGACCCTATAAAAGCCTCATCTATATAGACATCGTCGGTAAAAACCCCTGTGTAATTACGAAGTATTATATGTATAAGTTGATCATACTCTTTGGTGAGACCAAGCGTATAAAGCTCGTTTCGATACACCCTAAACAACAATCTGGAGCGATTATCCACCTCATCGGTATATTCGATATAGCCTGCAAGCGACAATATATTGAGCGCATGGTGTGTCTGTAAAACAGAAAGACGGAAGGTTTTGCAAAACTCGGTTAAGTTGAAATCGAGCACCAAACCATAGCCCGAGCCTGCTGCAATTTGATAATAATTGGCCAAGCATTCGTACACACGCAATATATGCTCTTTTGAAGGGAACGAGTTTGACACACGCTTTTTTAAGTTGATAGTGTCTTGTTTGTTCCAAAGAATAACAGCATACGATTTCAGCTCATCGCGCCCTGCCCTGCCAGCTTCTTGATAGTACTCTTCCAATGAGTTGGGCAGGTCCATATGAATTACCAAACGAACATCGGGCTTGTCTATACCCATGCCAAATGCATTGGTGGAGACTATAACTCTACAAGTATTATCCTTCCACTCATTTTGTCTTGTATTTTTAACCTCGTGCGAAAGACCTGCATGAAAATAACTTGCCTTGATGCCTTTTCTAACAAGAGCCTCAGCTACATCTTTAGTTCCCTTACGGCTACGCACATACACAATAGCAGTGCCGCCAACAGAGTTGAGTATGTTTATTAACTCACCTATTTTATCCTCGCTATACCTTACTACATAAGAAAGATTTTTTCTTTCGAAGCTTTTTCTAAAAACATTTGGCTTAGCAAAAAGCAGCTTTTCTTGAATATCTACAACTACTCCTTTTGTAGCGGTGGCTGTAAGTGCCAATACTGGAACACCAGGAAGGTGCGTGCGAATCTCTGCTATATTTAGGTAAGATGGGCGAAAATCGTAGCCCCACTGCGAAATACAGTGCGATTCGTCAACAGCCAGCATACACACATTCATAGCGCGTAGCTTTATCAAAAAAATGTCGGAAGTAAGCCGTTCAGGTGAGACATAGAGAAACTTGAAGTTACCAAAAATGCAATTTTCAAGTGTTGTTATTATTTGATCTCTACTCATTCCTGAATAAACATATGCAGCCTTTATGCCCAGTTCTTTCAAGTTGTCAACCTGATCTTTCATTAAGGCAATTAAAGGTGTAACTACTAAACAGATGCCCTCCATTGCCATTACAGGCACTTGAAAGGTAAGAGACTTACCTCCACCCGTAGGCATCAATCCTAGCGTATCGTTACCATCATAAACAGATTGAATAATCTCTTCCTGTAATGGTCTAAATGATGTATACCCCCAATACTGCTGTAAAGTTTGATGAAATAGTTCAGATTGCATTGTACAATTCAAATTGCTAGAAAAAAATAATAAGCCTTCACTTATCTATTAGACAGTTTTATATCTTTAATCATGAGCTGTGTATAAACTTCTCCACTGTGCCTGTTTTTTTCAATCGTATAACAAATATCGATAGGTTGATACTGTTTTAAGTCTTTAAAAAAATCGGCAAAGCCAAAAGCAATTGCTTGTATAGGCTCGTCGATAGTGGCATCTATTAACTCCATTTTTATGTGCTGCATACCCCTTCCAACCAATTTACTACCGCCATCGTCAATAACTCCGCGAGTCATAAAAACAGGATTGCTATTATCTGGGCCAAAGGGAGCAAATTTGAGCATACTTGCAACAAAACTATTTGTAATAGAAGATAGTGGTATTTCTAAATCAACAAGCAATTGAGGTCGAATAGTTCCCACTTCAATTTCATCGAACGAAATGGCTTCGAAACGTCTTTTAAATTCTGGTAAATTTTCTTCTTTCATTGATAATCCAGCAGCATAAGTATGCCCGCCAAAGTTCTCTAAAATATCGCGACAAGACTCAATTGCTTTGTACACATCAAAACCATGAACCGATCTAGCAGAGCCAGAAATCATACCGTTTGATTTGGTAAGAACAATTGCCGGACGATAGTAACGCTCTGTGAGCCTTGATGCTACAATTCCAACTATACCTTTGTGCCATGTTTCATCGTATACCACTATTCCTTTTAGCGATTCAATGTTTACATGATTATCTATATAATTGAAAGCCTGTTTTGTTATTTTTTTATCAAGTTCTCTTCTATCTTCGTTGTACTTATCTATGCTCTTTGTTTTTACGCGAGCCGATGTCATGTCGGTTGACAACAGTAACTCTACTGCCTCTTTACCATTCATCATACGGCCAGAAGCATTGATGCGTGGCCCTATTTTAAAGACAATATCTTCCAATGCAAGCTCTTTTCTACCAAGTCTGCAAATATCTATTATTCCCTTTAATCCAAAGTTGGGATTTGAGTTGAGTTGCTTTAAACCATGGTACATTAGTATACGATTCTCTCCAGTCATTGGCACTATATCAGATGCAATACTTACCGCTACCATATCTAGTAGGTTTGTTATTTCTGATAGTGGCAGGTTGTTGCGTATAGAGAATGCTTGCACAATTTTAAAACCTACACCACACCCCGACAATTCAGAGTATGGATAGATTGAGTCGACTCTTTTTGCATTGACTATTGCTACTGCTTTTGGCAATTGCTCATCGGGCATATGGTGGTCGCCAATAATAAAGTCGATTCCTTTCTCTTTGGCATAGTCAATTTTAGTAATTGCCTTTATGCCACAATCTAGGGCAATAACAAGTTTCACACCTGTTTTCTCGGCATAGTCTACACCTTGATACGATATACCGTACCCCTCGTCATACCTATCTGGTATGTAATAATCTATATTGTTGGTAAATCTGCGTAAAAATTTATAAACCACCGCCACAGCAGTTGTGCCATCTACATCGTAGTCGCCATAAATAAGAATTCTCTCTTTATTACCTATAGCCTCTTCTATGCGCTTTACAGCAAGGTCCATATCGGGATACAGAAATGGATCGTGCAGGTTTGCTAAATTGGGATTAAAGAAATCAAAAGCTTTTTCTTTTGTATCTATACCTCTCTGCACTAGCAGCTTGGCTAAATGAGGATCTATTGATAATTCGTCTGTTAGTATTTCTTTTTTATCCTGTTGTTCGTTTGTTAGGGTTAAAAAATTCCATTTGTTAGTCATTATATATGTTGTTGTTGTTTTCTTCTCTAAAACCCATAGCAAACACTTTCACATGGGTTGTAATGCACACTATAAATCACTTTATATTGTGCATATTAGATTACATCAATATGTGCTACCTACTCAATAAGGGTGCATATTAAGGTTATTCTAATATGTAAAGATAGTCATTTATTCTTTTCAATCTATTTCTTTTTTATTAAATAGTGTAATCACAGCATAGAGGAGTTGCTGATTTGGCAGTTTTATGCACTCCTTTTTCAAATTAATAATAGCTTGTGATTTGGTTGTAAAGAATAATCTTAATTATTTTCACATTAATTACTTACACTGTATTTAGTTTGTTTTATATATTGCAGACTTCTATGTATTTTTGTGCTTCAATTATAAGATTATGAAAATAGCAGCGTTAGTATCAGGTGGGGTTGACAGCTCGGTAGTTGTTCATCAGTTAAAAGAGCAAGGTTACGACCCTACCATTTTTTATATTAAAATTGGGATGGAAGACGAGCATGGCTTTGTTGACTGTCCTGCAGAGGAGGATATCGAGATTGTTACATATATTGCAAAGAAATATGGGTGCAAGCTCGAAATAGTGTCGCTCCACGAAGAGTATTGGGCCAATGTTGTAAAATACACAATTGAGAATGTAAAGCGTGGCTTAACACCCAACCCAGATATGATGTGCAACAAGCTAATAAAGTTTGGTGTATTTAATGATAAATGGGGACATGAATTTGATAAGATAGCTACAGGTCACTATGCATCTACAACCGAAAAAGATGGGCTCACTTGGCTTTCTACAGCCAAGGACAAAGTGAAAGATCAGACCTATTTTTTGGGGCAGATAGACTATATGCAAATTTCGAAACTGATGTTTCCGATAGGCAACATGGAGAAAAAAGAGGTGAGAGAAATAGCAAAAGGTCAACATATGCCTTCGGCAGCACGCAAGGATAGTCAAGGTATCTGTTTTTTGGGAAAGGTAAACTACAACGATTTCATCAAACGATATCTTGGTGAGAAGAAAGGGCAGATAGTAGAACTAGAAACAGGCAATATTTTAGGAACTCACAAGGGATTTTGGTTTCACACAATTGGTCAACGCAAAGGTTTAGGGCTGAGTGGTGGTCCATGGTTTGTGATTAAAAAAGATATTAACCGCAACATTATATATGTTTCGAAAGGATACAACACCCAATATCAGTATGGCCATGAGGTAAGTCTTTCGGGCTTTCAGTTTATTACAAAAGATGTGTGGGGGGAGTTTGACGATGAAAAAGACATTACTTTTAAAATACGCCACACTCCTGAGTTTACAAAAGGTAGAATATCAAGACAAGGAGATTTATACAAAATAATATCTGACGAAAAAATACAAGGAATTGCTGCAGGGCAGTTTGGCGTAATATATGATACTAATGAAAACATTTGCTTAGCAAGCGGAATGATTATTTAGTAAAGTCGGAAATGTGCGAGAAATAATAAGTAGTAAACATTTGTTGAAATAATAATAATTAGATGTTTGATTTTAGTGCGATTCAATTTGTAGATATAATAGAGTTCATAGGAACTTTTGCTTTTGCAATTAGTGGTATTCGTTTAGCATCGGCCAAAAAGTTTGATTTATTTGGCGCTTATGTTGTGGGCTTGACTACTGCTGTAGGTGGGGGTACTTTGCGTGACTTACTATTAGGTGTAACTCCTTTTTGGATGAACAATCCGTTTTACTTATGGTGTACCCTTTTTGCCTTGATTTTTGTAATGATTTTTCATAACCATCTGATACGTCTCGACAGTGCTTTCTTTGCTTTCGACAGTATTGGTCTTGCACTGTTTGTAGTGGTTGGAGCCGAAAAAACACTCAACTTAGGTTTTGCACCATGGGTTGCGGTAATTATGGGCACTAGCACAGGAGCAGTTGGTGGAGTGATCCGCGATGTACTAATAAACGAAATTCCCCTAATATTCAGGAGGGAAATCTACGCATTGGCGTGCGTTGTTGGGGGTATAGTGTTTGTAACACTCTCTATGAAAACTGATTTGAATGTAATTTTCATAGAACTTTCTACGGCAGCTGTTGTTATTTTAATTCGTTTTTTGGCTGTTAAGTATCAATTATCTTTACCAGTTTTAAAAGGCGAACGAAAAGACCTTCTTAAACACTAACAAGATTGCTCACTTTTAAGCGAAATAAATCTACTAACCTAAACAGCAAGCTTATTAATTAACTGAATGAGTTTGAATTGAAGTTGATTAGAAACTTTACTAAACCTTTTTGGTGATAGAAAAAATAAATTATTAATTCTATGAATATTTGATTATATTTGTAATAGAATTAATTACTTATATTACATTCTAGTTAAACAGTCAACTATTTAACTAGTTTGCAACAACATAAAGAACAACCATAAGAATAATAGATGAAAGATTTTATAGCAACTGATCTAAAAACCGAAAACGCTATTCTGGTAGGACTCATCACGCAAGAAGAGACCGAAGAGCAAGTAACTGAATATTTAGATGAGTTGGATTTTCTAGCTGAGACAGCAAAAATTAAACCCGTTCATAGAATAACGCAGCGCTTAACTATGCCCAACTCTGTTACTTTTGTAGGAACAGGAAAGTTGGACGAAATAAAAGAATACATAGAAAGCCAACAAGAGAGCGACAACGAAATAGGGCTTGTTATTTTTGATGACGAACTATCGGCACGTCAAATAAGAAACATAGAAAAGATACTTGAAGTGCCTATATTGGACAGAACGAGCCTTATTTTGGAGATTTTTGCCATGAGGGCTCAAACTGCAAATGCCAAGACACAAGTAGAGTTGGCACAATATCAATATATGCTGCCAAGACTAACGCGTTTGTGGACTCACCTTGACCGCCAGCGTGGTGGTGGATACATGCGTGGACCGGGTGAAACACAGCTTGAGACCGACCGTAGAATTATTCTTGACAAAATATCTAAACTAAAAAAAGACCTTATTGCTATTGATAAGCAAAAAGCTGTACAACGCAAAAATCGTGGCCAACTTGTACGCGTAGCACTTGTTGGGTATACCAATGTGGGTAAATCTACTCTTATGAACGTACTCAGCAAATCGGAAATATTTGCTGAAGATAAACTTTTTGCAACACTCGACACTACAGTTAGGAAAGTAGTAATTGGCAACCTACCTTTCTTAATGACAGACACTGTTGGGTTTATTAGAAAACTACCTACACACTTGGTAGAATCTTTTAAATCTACACTAGACGAGGTACGCGAAGCTGATATATTGATACATGTGGTGGATATTTCTCATCCTGGTTTTGAAGAGCAAATAGAGATTGTTGAGAAAACGCTATTCGAAATTGAGAAAGAGGAGAAACCTACTATTATTGTATTCAATAAAATAGATGCATTTTCTTACACCCCAAAAGACGAAGACGACCTTACACCCGAAACTGAAGAAAATATCTCTTTAGAAGAATTGAAAAAATCGTGGATGAGTAAATTAAACGAAGACTGTATTTTCATCTCGGCAAAAGAGAATGAAAATATAGACGAGCTAAAAAGACTAATTTACGACAAAGCTAAAGAGGTTCATATAACTCGTTTTCCATACAACGATTTTCTTTTTTATGACTATGAAGAAGAAGCAGAAGAGTTTGAAAGGCTTCAAGATGAGGATGAAGATGAATTAGAAGAATAAAACTTTGCCTTAAACATAAAACACAATGTGAGCATGACACGAAAAAAGCAATACCTTAACATCAAACGTAGAGATACATATAAATATTAAAGACTTCATTTCACCTTATGAAGTCTTTACATGTGTCGCTATCAACCCGATAGTGATACACCATTCCTATATCATTTTATAAAAACATTTTTGCACAAAGAGAAACTACTCTTTTGCAAATGCTATATTAATACCCAAAACATATAAAACAGAATAATCATGAAATTACCATTTGCAGAATCGTACCGTATCAAAATGGTCGAAACTATTAAGAGAAGCACGCGTGAAGAGCGAGCAAATTGGATTAAAGAGGCTAATTACAACCTATTTGGATTGAAGAGCGACTATGTGTTTATAGACCTACTCACAGACTCGGGCACAGGTGCTATGAGCGACAAACAATGGTCGGCAATGATGGAAGGCGATGAAAGCTATGCTGGTTCACGCTCTTACTACAAAATGAAAGATGCAATAAAAGACATTTTAGGCTACGACTACTTTATTCCCACTCACCAAGGAAGAGCCGCCGAGAATGTACTCTACTCTATTATTATAAAAGAGGGGGATATACTGCCTGGCAACTCACACTTCGACACTACCAAAGGGCACATTGAGTTTAGAAAAGCAATTGCTGCAGACTGCACCATAGACGAAGCATCTGATACGCAACTAGAAATTCCTTTTAAAGGAAATGTAGACATTGCCAAGCTTGAAGCTGTGCTAAAGAAATATCCAAAAGAGAAAATTCCTGCTGTAGTACTTACTGTTACAAACAACACCGCTGGTGGACAACCTGTTTCTATGCAAAACATAAAAGAGGTGTCTGCTTTGTGTATTAAGTATGATGTGCCACTTCAAATGGACTCGGCTAGATTTGCAGAAAACGCCTACTTTATAAAAACACGTGAGAAGGGATATGCTGATAAATCGATGAAAGAGATAGTGAGAGAGATGTTCTCTTATGCCGATATTATGACCATGTCGTCTAAAAAAGATGCGATAGTAAACATGGGTGGTTTTGTAGCATTCAAATCTGAACAACTGTGGAAAGATTGCCAAAAAATATGTATTATGAACGAAGGCTTTATTACTTATGGCGGTATGTCGGGCCGAGACATGAATGCATTGGCTCAAGGTCTTTATGAAGGTGCCGATTTTGAATATCTTGAAACACGCATCAAACAGATTGAATATCTTGGACAAAAACTGGACGAGTACAACATTCCATATCAACGCCCTGCAGGAGGACATGCTATATTTGTGGATGCAAAAAAGATATTAACCCATGTTCCAAAAGAAGAGTTTATAGCTCAAACTTTAGGCATTGAACTATATCTAGAAGCAGGTGTAAGGGGTGTAGAGGTTGGTGCACTTTTGGCAGACCGCGATCCAATGACGCATGAAAATAGATACCCCAAATTAGAACTATTTCGTTTAGCAATACCTCGACGTACCTATACCAACAATCATATGGATGTGGTAGCTGCTGCATTGAAGAATGTGTATGACAGACGCGAAGAGATAACACGTGGTTATGAAATAACATACGAAGCGCCAATAATGCGCCATTTCACTATTGGATTGAAACCAGCAGAATAGAGTAATAATTACTGAGAAATAAGACAAAATAAAAAAGGTGTTCGTTGTTTTTAAACAACGAACACCTTTTTTTATAATTTATAAATTTCGAATCTTTCGAATTTTATTAGCTTATCCAGCGAACGTATGCAAAGTCCATTCTATGTGGAAGATCTGCATTTTTAGGGAATACTCTCAACGCATACTGATGTACACCTGGAATCTCCATTGTATGATGTATTTCGAAAAACAACTTAGAACCTTCTTGTTTCACCAATTCAAATTCGTAAGAGTCTAGATATTTAACATCATTGGTTGTAGAATCGTGTTTTACAACAACAAACTCAACACCTAAATCACCCTGCATATCTTTCTTGTCTATTACAACCTCGCCACACAAAGTGTTGGATTTAACTCCTTGCTTAACATGTTGACCACAATCGTAATTAACTTTTACTACTTCAAAATTATCCCAGTTAGTAGCTACTTCTTCTTTCCAAGCAGCAATTTCTTTTGCTTTTGCATACTCATTATCAGAGATAAATTTAGCACGCTTGGCAAGAACATTGTAAAACTTAGAGAAGTAGTCGTCCATCATTCTTTTAGTAGTATACACAGGAGCTATCTCAGCCAATGATTTCTTCACAAATTTAACCCATCCGTGAGAACAACCATTTTCATCTTGATCGAAATAAACAGGAGCAATCTCATTTTCTATGAAAGAGTAGATTGTTGAAGCATCAAATGAATCTTGGAAACTTTGATCTTCGTAAACTCTCTCATCAGATAATGCCCATCCAGCATCTTCGCGATAACCTTCATACCACCAGCCATCAAGTACAGAAAGGTTCAACACGCCATTCATAGCAGCTTTCATACCAGAAGTACCAGAAGCCTCTAATGGTCTAGTAGGTGTATTTAGCCAAACATCAACACCAGAAATTAAACGCTTTGCCAATCGCATATCGTAGTTTTCTAAGAAAATTATTTTCCCTAAAAATTCTGGACGACGCGATATTTCAATAATTTGTTTAATCAAACCTTGTCCACCTCCATCGGCTGGATGCGCTTTTCCGGTAAAGATAAACTGAACTGGACGATCTGGGTTATTTACAATTTTAGCAAGTCTATCTAAATCTGAGAATAAAAGATGTGCACGCTTGTATGTAGCAAATCTACGTCCAAAACCTACAATAAGAGCTTTTGGGTTAACGCCATCTACCACAGTCATTAAACGACGTGGATCGGCTTGATTTTTCAACCATCCTTCTTTAAACTCTGTACGGATATATTCAACTAGCCTCTCTTTCAACACCATGCGCATTTTCCAAATATCTTCGTCGGCTACATCGTGTATTTTATTCCAAATATCAAGGTTTGATTGATCGTTAATAAATGTTTCATCAAAGTTATCGTTGTAAATAGCTTTTACAGTAGATGATGCCCATGTTGGCAAGTGAACACCATTAGTTACGTGTCCTACATGCAGTTCTTTTGGGAAATAACCTTTCCAAACTGGTTGGAACATCTTTCTTGATACTTTTCCATGAAGTAAGCTCACTCCATTTGCCTCTTGCGCTGTATTCAATGCAAAAACACTCATAGAGAAACGCTCATTACTTCCAGGATTTTCACGTCCCATATCCATAAATTGCTGCCACGAAATGCCCAACTTATTAGCAAAATTACCCATGTAGCGGCTTATCACATCTTCCTCGAAGTAGTCGTGACCAGCAGGAACAGGAGTATGAACAGTATATAATGAAGAAGATTTTACTACCTCTTTAGCTTGATTAAAAGAGAGGCCTTTTTCATTTATATAATAGTTCAGACGCTCTGCATTAATAAGAGATGCGTGTCCTTCGTTTAAGTGATAAACATCTTTCTCTATACCTAATTTTTCAAGCAACTGCATTCCACCAATGCCTAACAGGTACTCTTGTTTCATGCGGTTTTCCCAATCTCCACCATATAGTTTATGAGTGATAGAGCGGTCGTCGTGACTGTTTGATTCAACATCGGTGTCCATCAAATACAATTTGATTCTACCAACAGCTACTTCCCAAACATGAGTTTTAACATTGCGACCTGGAAATCCTACTTCGTGTATAAAAGGAGTACCATCGACATTTTTAACCATAGTAATTGGCAAACTTCCAAAGTTTTGAGCCTCATACTTAGCTTCTTGTTGACCATCTAGTGCCAACCATTGTGTAAAGTATCCATATCTGTAAAGAAATCCTACAGCTGTCATGTTTACATTACTATCGCTAGCCTCTTTTAAATAGTCACCAGCAAGTACACCCAAACCACCCGAATATATTTTCAGCACATGGGTCATTCCATATTCCATACTGAAATAGGCAATGCTTGGTCTGTCATTATTAGGTTTTTCAGCCATGTACTCATTAAATTTGTCATATACAATATGCAAATCTTTCATGAGTGCTTTGTCTTTGATAATCTCCTCGCAACGTTCGTTTGTTAAGCTTTGTAACAATTCAACTGGGTTTTTATCACCACTCTCCCAAAAAACCGGGTCTAATTTTTCAAATAATGCTTTAGCTTCTTCATTCCAAGTCCACCAAAGATTGCGAACTATTTCTTCTAACGGGAGTAACTCCTCGTGTAAAATAGAATGTATTTGCAAATCTTTCCAATTTGGCGAATTTGCATGACTTGTTTTAATAATCATTTTTTTATTATTTATTCGTTTTATTATTTTCTTCTTTTTGTTTATACGATTAGGGTTCTAGTGTTAATAGTAAGACACTAGACTTCATATACATACATCACAGTGCGAATATAGTGTATTTTTTACTCACAATCGCTATTATTGCTTGATAACCTTACAATTGAGTTATGCAATGCTTTGCAATAAGCCTCTTCGTAGTGCACAATAAAGTGCTCCCAATCTGCAGAATCTGCTAGTTTTAGGGCTGCACTTCTTGTTTGCTCTATCTCTTTTTTGTTTTTTTGCGACAAATTTATCAAGGCATCTGCAATTTTATCTGAAACCTCATCACAATTGTCTTCATTTCTTTGTATTACTTCTACTCCATCGTCTATTCCGTATACATTCTCCATTTTTGATGCCCATACTCCAAAACCAGACAGTGAAGTAGTGACAGTTGGTATAGAAAAAGCAATACTCTCATGCGGAGTATATCCCCATGGTTCGTAGTATGATGGAAATACTGTAGCATCTAAGCCAATCAATAAATCGTAGTACGAAGCATTAAATATACCATCATCGCCATTGAGATAAGATGGCACAAAGATTATTTTCACCTTCTCGTCTTTAGAGTTGGTAAATCCTAGTCTTTCTACTTGAGATAGAAGAGGATCGTTTTCTGGTTGATGCAAATCATGTGTCAAGAAAGGAAATGGCAATGCTTTACTTGCAGCTTTTTTCCCTTTTTCTTGCAATCGCTGCTGCAAGTCATCGCGATACTCTTTTACCCATGCAGGAACCATTACAAATGCAATTATATCTTTTTTCAAAGATGTGTTTGCTCGCAATTTATTAAGAGAGTCAAGAAAAACATCTATACCTTTATTTTTATATTCATATCTACCGCTAAGTGCTACAAAAAGTGAATTAGGAGCAATAGGGTATCCCAGCAAAGCTTGTGTTACATCAGAAAGTGTTTTACGCGCTTTGTTGCGCTTTCTTGTATAAGCTCCTTTTTTTGGTATAAAGCCTTTTTCAAAGCCATTAGGAGTAACTACATGAGGTTCTTTTTCTAACAATTGAACACACTCTCTTGCTGTAGTATCGCTCACCGTGGTAAAACAATCTACATTGTGTGCAGTAATTTTCTCTATAGAGTGTTTAGAAACCATATTCAACTCTTGCGCCATTTGGTCGCCATTGTAATTGTTGAAATATTTATAGAGAGGCAAATTGTTTCCTGCAATAGATCTGCCAATAGAAGTGGCATGTGTAGTAAACATAGTGGCTATCTTTGGCACAAAATGTTTCACATATAAGGCTCCCATTCCCAACATCCACTCGTTGAAGTGTGCTATAACATGCTTGTCTTGCAATTTGTGGAATTTATAGAAGCTCTCGATTACATTACCCACAGAATAAGCAAACATGCTAGATTCATCATAGTCACCGTAAGATGGCAATGAGTCTACTCCATAGAGTCTCCACATCTGACCATATATGTCGTTTTTGTGTTCGTAAAACTTTTCGAAGTTTACCAATATAGCTATTGGCTCTCCTGGAACATCCCAGCGACCAATTCGGATTGACAAACTTTCGTTTAAGAAGGCATATTCTCGCCACTCTTTATGTAGTGTTGCATCTTCTTTGAACCATGGGCTTTCGTTTTCATCCCATATATCGGGTCCAATAAATATGACTTTATCTTTATGTTCTTTTTGAAGTGTGTTTGCACGAGATGATAATACTGTATATATACCGCCCACTTTATTGCAAACTTCCCAGCTTGACTCAAATATGTAGTCGGGTGTGTATTCTAAATTTGTATTCATAAAATTATTTCAAATTAAAAATTAGGAGTACAAAGATAGCTAAAATAGATGACTTGTAGATTAGTGTAGTAATTTTCAAAAATATTAACTAATCGATAAAACCTTATTTTTCTCACCAATCTATTTGCAAGCTTATTGTAGCAGGCTATATAATTGGCTTTATATGTTGTGGTATTTATAGTTATTTTTGTTGATAAAAACTCCTTCGCTTACAGTTTTTAAAAACAAATATGTCTTTTTTAAATGTCAAACATAAACTTCTGAAGTCATAACTTATTTCTCATAAGTTTATAATAGCTCTATTATCAGGCAATAGCGTTCAACTAATGGTTTTGTATCTCACAAAAGCCTCAAATAAATTCTGCTAGAGCTATCGTAGAGTATGTAAGGCTAAATATCTTTTTAATAATGCTTTCATATTATCTAAAAAGCACAAAAAGCAGTAGCTATAAATTAGTTTGCTCATTTTACACGAAAAGACTACCTTTGTGAGTTAAAATCTACAATTTGGAAATTTCAAAACTACAACATCTATTTGGCTCAAAAGCCAATGTTACAGCAACAAGCAAATTGTTGAAGGAGGTGAAATCTCTTTCAATAAAAGGATTGCATGGCTCGGCTAAAGCGCTCTTTGCAGCATCGCTATTTAGTCGTGACCAAAAAAACTATGTCTATATTCTAAATAACTTAGAGAATGCTGGTTACTTCTACCACGATTTGAATCAGATATTGGGAAACAAGAGTGTGCTTTTTTTCCCTTCGGCATACAAGCGAGCAGCTAAATATGGACAGGTAGACCCTGCAAATGAAATTCTTCGCACTGAGGTGCTTGCAAGGCTACAAAAAACAGAGCAACCCTACATAATAGTTACTTACCCCGATGCATTGGCCGAGAAAGTTGTTTCGCAAAGCACACTCGCGCAAAACACGCTCCCCATAAAAGTAAACGAAGAAATTGGTAGCGAAAAAGTATCAAAACTATTAGACTCATATAAATTTGAATATGTAGATTATGTTTACGAGCCAGGACAATATGCTACGCGTGGAAGCATCCTCGATGTTTTTTCTTACTCAAGCGAATATCCTTATCGTATAGATTTTTTTGGCGATGAAGTAGAAACTATTCGCAGTTTTGATATTGAATCACAGCTCTCTAAGTCTGCTTACGAACAGATACGCATTGTGCCTCATTTTGGCAATTCTAAATCTAAAGACTCTACGCTATTTGATGCACTACCCACAAATACTATCGTTGGGTTCGAAGATATGCAATGGATAGAGAGTCGCATTGAGTCTGTATTCTCCGACGAACTCAATATTGAACTCGACGAAGTGGAGATAACACTACCCAACCTACTCTCAAAAGCAGACTTCCACTCGGCAATCAAACCATTCATACACATTCGCTTCGATGGCAAAAACATAGAAACAGCAGAAGCAACAATACAGTTTAAGACTACTCCTCAGCCACTGTTTCACAAAAACTTCGATATGATAAGTGAATCATTGAGTAGTTTTATACAAGAAGACTATACAATTTACATACTATCGGATAGTGAAAAACAGCAAGAGCGCCTACGTGTTATATTCGAAGACAGAGGAGATAATATTCCGTTCATACCCATCAATCGCACACTGCACGAAGGGTTTGTTGATAATACTTTAAAGATTTGCTGTTTTACCGACCACCAAATATTTAATCGCTTTCACAAGTACAACCTAAAATCAGACAAAGTACGTTCAGGTAAGATGGCGCTGACGCTTAAAGAGATAAATCAGTTTCAGATTGGCGATTTTGTAGTGCACTTAGATCATGGCATTGGTAAGTTTGCAGGACTTGTGAGACTTCCTGTTGGCAAAAACATACAAGAGGTTATCAAAATTACCTACCTCAACAACGATGCTGTGTTTGTATCGATTCACTCTCTACACAAATTATCTAAATACAAAGGTAGAGAAGGCGACGCCCCCACCCTCAACAAGATAGGATCGGGAGCATGGGAGAGAGTTAAGCAACGCACAAAATCTAAGATTAAAGATATTGCGCGTGATTTGATAAAACTATACGCAGAACGCAATCAAGAGAAAGGCTTTGCTTACTCACCCGATAGTTATTTGCAGACAGAGTTGGAAGCATCATTTAAATACGAAGATACACCCGACCAACTAAAAGCTACCAACGATGTAAAGAGCGATATGGAGAAATCTGTACCAATGGACAGACTTGTGTGTGGCGATGTTGGATTTGGCAAAACAGAAATAGCTATACGTGCTGCATTTAAGGCTGCCACAGATGGTAAACAAGTGGCAGTATTAGTGCCTACAACAGTGCTTGCAACACAACATTACCATACTTTTAGTGAGCGTTTGTCAGATTTTCCGTGTACAATAGATTATTTAAGTCGTGCTCGCACTCCTAAAGAGCAAAGAGCCATTTTGGCTGATTTGAAAGAGGGCAAAATAGATGTGCTAATTGGAACACACCGCTTGGTTGGTAAAGATGTGGAATTTAAAGACTTGGGCCTACTAATTATAGACGAAGAGCAGAAATTTGGCGTATCTACTAAAGAGAAGCTAAAGCAACTAAAAGTAAATGTTGATACCCTTACTATGACTGCCACACCTATACCTCGCACATTGCAGTTCTCTCTAATGGGTTCACGAGATTTGACCACTATTTCTACGCCACCACCCAATAGACATCCTGTGCAAACAGAGGTTCATACTTTCGACTTAGAATTAATACGCGAAGCTATTAACTTTGAAGTGAGCCGCAATGGGCAAGTGTTTGTTGTAAACAATCGTATACAGAACATCTACGAAATGCAGACCATGTTACAACGTGAAATACCCGATATAAAAATTGGAGTTGGACACGGACAAATGAATCCTAAAGAGATGGAAAAGGTAATTGGCGATTTCATCAATCACGATTTTGATGTACTTATCTCAACCACTATTATTGAGTCGGGTATTGACATACCCAATGTGAACACAATGATAGTTGTAGACTCTCAAAACTTTGGACTGAGCGATCTACATCAACTACGTGGACGTGTAGGAAGAAGCAATAGAAAAGCATTTTGCTATCTATTAGCTCCTCCTCTTTATTCACTAAGCAACGATTCGCGTAGACGCTTGCAAGCTATCGAAAACTTCTCGGAGCTTGGTAGCGGCATCAATATTGCCATGCAAGATTTAGATATACGTGGTGCAGGCAACCTATTAGGTGCCGAGCAAAGTGGTTTTATTGCAGACCTTGGATACGAAACCTACCAAAAGATACTAAAAGAGGCAATGATTGAGCTCAGAAGAGATGAGTTTCAAGATGTATTTAAAGACAACGGAGCAGATAAAGATCCAGAGGATCAACTGTTTGTAGACGATGTGCTTATTGAGAGCGATTTGGAACTCATGTTTCCTGTAATGTATATACCCAACGATGCAGAGCGTATTGCTATATACCGCGAGTTAGATAATTTGGAGGGAGAACTAGAAACATTTGAATTTAAGAAACGACTAGAAGATCGTTTTGGAAAAATACCTGCACAAGGACAAGAGTTGATACGCATTGTGCGACTTAGAAGTCTTGCAAAGCTAGTGGGTATAGAAAGAATAGTGCTCAAAAACCAAGTAATGATACTTCATCTCATAACAGATAAAGAGTCGCCATACTATCAGTCGCCTGTTTTTGATAAGCTAATAGCATATGTAATGGACAATGCACGTTCGTGCAAATTTAGAGAAGTTGGCAAAAAACGCTCGGTATCTATCAAAAATGTGAGTACTGTAGAGAATGCTGTGGCTATAATAGAACAGATAAAGGCAACCAAAACAAGAGATTGATTATCATATTGCAATTAAAACAACTCCTCTACCGATAAGTATCTTTCACCCGTATCATAATTAAAGGTGAGTATTTTCTTTCCGTGCGATAACTCTTCGCATTTCTTGGCTACAGCAGCTAACGATGCTCCTGTTGATATACCGCCATATATACCTTCTATTCGGGCTAGCCTACGTGTATATTCATAAGCCTCATCTTTGCCAATTTTTATTACACCATCCAGCATCTCGACATCAAGCGTATCGGGTATAAAACCCGCTCCAATTCCTTGAAGAGCATGAGGTCCAGGTTTTCCACCAGAGAGTATGGGAGAATCTATAGGCTCAACTCCAAGAACTTCTATTGCGGGAAAAGCTTTTTTCAACTCTTTTCCCACACCAGTTATATGACCCCCTGTACCTATTCCCGTAATTAGATAGTCGAAGCCTTCGTTGAAATCAGCAATTATCTCTTGTGCTGTAACTTTGGCATGAATGGCAGGATTAGAAGGATTCATGAACTGCTGTGGAATCCAACTATTCTCTATTTCATTTTTCAACTCTTCAGCTTTTGCGATAGCACCCTTCATACCCAACTCACGAGGAGTTAGCACCAATTCTGCTCCATAAAGAGATATTAATTTGCGTCGTTCTACAGACATCGATTCGGGCATAGTAACTATAACCCTGTAACCCTTCATAATACCTACAAGGCTAATCCCCACACCAGTATTTCCTGAAGAGGGTTCAATAATAACTCCACCAGGTTTTAAAAGTCCGCTCTTTTCTGCATCTTCAATCATTGCTAGCGCAACTCTATCTTTTATGCTGCCTCCAGGATTTTGTTTTTCGAGTTTAATCCAAACTTCGTGATTTGGAAATAACCTGCTTAACCGCACATGTGGCGTATTGCCTATTGTTTCTATAATATTATTGTATTTCATCTGTTTCTTCAATTTAAATCTATAAGTAATTCCTGTTCAAAAACATTTTGCTAAATCACAAAATCGTTTGGCTCATCAAACTCTCTCACCGTTTTCACTTTAACATCAACTTTATTATACACCAAGGAATATGGAATCACACTTTCTGTTACCCATGCTCCCCCACCAATTGTAGAGTGACGGCCAATTACAGTGTCGCCTCCCAAA
>SMER01000102.1_pt1 | contig 18087 bp, 14 predicted proteins | sample 2456411 | NCBI WGS metagenome assembly SMER01 (sample SAMN10132597, study PRJNA489261) | soil metagenome | isolation source: day1 antibiotic-silt loam soil ammended with raw manure from dairy cow... | place: USA | collected 2015-05-01 | reverse complement strand
AATCCTGAAAAAGATTGGATTCTTGAGAGAAACCAAACCGAGCAATTAGCTTTATTCTAACAGCCTGTTTTTTAGGAATTGAAAAATAAATTATACAACCGAATGAAAATCAATTAGATAAAAACAAAAAAGAAGCGGTTTTAATTTTTATCGGACGCTAATGATTAAAAATCTTGAAATAGGCTTTAAAGAAGTGTTGCTTGGCATCTTCATTTCGATCTCCATTTTGGATTCATATGTTTGAGTTATATTATATAAGGTCAAGCATGGCCATTAAGTCCACCTTTGAGAATACCAACATTCATGGTTTATATTCCTTATGCCATTTACTTATTTATTAAAAACACAAAAAGTAAAACTATAATTTTAGTCTCTAAATTTATATTAATCAGTGTTGTATTTACCACTATTTTGGGGATAATTTTCAATGATCAATTGTTTAATATTTTGGATTTTTTAAAAGTGGCCAAACATTATTAGAAATTTCAAAAATCAATATTACTTTTAAACATGTTAGGATTAAAAAATTAAGTATTTTCATTTTTTAAATTACATTTAGTTTATTAAACTTAACTCAATTAAAACATTACTCCTCTTTAATAATTAACCATGAACTATTCCGTAGTGAGTTATTTAACAGACTCCGCTGAAATCAAAAAAGTATATGGCAGCAAAAACAAAGCTTTGCTTGCTACTCTTTTAGAAGATTTTTCTGAAGAATTAGACATCCTCAATGAAGACTTCGAAAACGACTTAGGTAAAAATGAAAATGCACAAGAAATTTTAAAAGACATTATCAACGGTGAAATTAGATTTCCCGAAATTGCATTTATGTATGGATATGTTTACGAAAAAATATGCGATTATTATGGAGCACTAGTATTCCCACCGAACGATGAACTTTCTACAGGTTATTATTGGGATGTTCCAAAGCAAACGTATAAAGCATTCATTCCTATACCTTTCTCAGACGATTTCCCTGAAATTTTCAGCATTCAGTACAGTGATTTAAAAACTAATAAAGAAAGATTCTTATCATTATTTGATAGAGAAGATGTGGACGAAGAAACCTTCCGAAAAGAAAAAGAAGACTTTGAATTTATATTTAATCAAGCGATGGAAGAAAATAAAGATTTAGTTTTCTTTCTTTATTAATTATTCAAACATCTAAGATTAAATTATTTAAACTGATCGTTATTTCCAGGGTTAGCATTTTGTATAATCTTGGAAATAACGTTTTAGAATCTTGAAACTATTTTACTAACACACTTCATGACTTATCAAGCCGTTTTAGAAGCATTAGACCATTTGAAAGATCCAGATAAGGTAACTTTTAAAGAACAAAAGTTTGGAATTATTTCAAAAAACGCATTGGGTATTTATCATCAAGATTTAAAGTTAATCGCTAAAGAAATAGGACAAGACAATCATCTTGCCTTACAACTTTTTGATAGTGGTATTTATGAAGCACGACTGTTGTGCAGCAAGATCTTCAACCCGAATGATCTGACAGAAGAATTAATGGAAAAATGGGTCATCACTTTTGAAAACTGGGAGATATGTGACAGTTTCTGTATGGCTTTATTTTCTAAAAGCCAATACGCACTTTCTAAAATAGATGAATGGAGTGATCGAAAGCCTGAATTTGAAAAAAGAGCCAGTTTTGCAACAATAGCTTCTTATTGTATTGCAAACAAGACGTCAGATAATAAAATATTTGAAGCGTTTTTTCCTTTAATAATACAAGAAGCCAATGACGATAGGATTTATGTAAAAAAAGGCATTAATTGGGCTTTGAGAAATATTGGCAAAAGAAATGTTGATCTCCATAAAAAAGCTATAGAAGTAGCCCATGAGATGTTCCAATTCGACTCAAAATCTGCTCAATGGATTGCCAAAAACGCTTTATCAGAATTACAAAAAGAAGGTGTCCGGTGTTCTGACTATCCTAGATATTTATATCGATAAATCAAAGACTACTTAATGGTTGTTTACGAATAAAACATATCTACATTCCTGAGAAAAACTACCCTACTTCTCCATCTTTTTCAGAAAATTTAGACATTTAATTTTTTATATGATTGTGTTTTAAAAACATTGGTAGTATCCCTAAGAGTGTGTAATTTCTATCTTTATTTGTTATAAAGTTAAACATTATTTTCTTTTTTATTCTTACCATTTAAATTCTCCTTGTTCATAGTTCAATTTAGGTACTTTTCTCTCATAAGCTTTGCGAGACATAATTACTTACCCCTGCTAACAATAATATGGTAGCTTCGGGATTAGATGGAGTACCACGCATACATACGAGTTGTTCGTTTATAATCCCCATGATATATTCTACCTAATGAGTAGAATATATCATGGAGCGAACCCTATAATCATAGCTAAAATAGGTAAAATTTAAGTCGTTTCGTGGATTGCTTTTTCGTCTTTTAAAATAGGGGTAAAGCTTAGCCCATTTATCACAAAATGAAATAAAGCGATCCTTTGTCAAGGCAATACTATCATGTCGATCATCCGAACGAAAAACATCTGCAAGTTCCTTTTTATGCTTGGGCTTTACCTCTTTTAAAAAGGTTCTTTGTAAGTGAACAATATATAATTAAACTTCCGTTTGACGAAAGTGCTTCCAAATTGCATCTTCAATACCTGTTAGAGCGTCTGAAACAAATAAATCCACATCCTTTATGCCTCGTTCTTTCAAGTCTTCAAAAATAGCTTCCCATGCCAAACTGTCTTCTGTAGGAAAGTTATAAACTCCTAAAACTTCACGAGTACGATCCGGTCTGACAGCCAATAAAGTATGATAAGCCTCATTGATAACATTATTACTACGACGAGTAGGGATAAAACAAGCATCAATGTAGATAATAGGATAATATCAATTTAATGGTCGGTTAAGCTACAAAGCAACCTGTTCTCGTGCTGTATCAAACATACGACTGACCTGGCTGGTACTATAATGACGACCATAAATCTCATCAAATACTTCGCCTACTTGTGCAGTAGTAAGACCGGATTTATACAAATGAAAAGCAATACTACAAGCTTCTTCTTTTTCTTGATTCTCTAATAGGCCTAAGATGACAGGATAAAACCCACCATTACGTGTACGAGACACCTGAAGCTCTAACATTTGCTTTATTAAATTCATCTCGCAATGATTTCATCAGTGCCTCTAAACTAGGTTTTTAAACTGTATTTAAACCATCCTCTTTTTTAAGATATCTTCTAAAATTTTACTAACAGAGAGATTCTGTAAAGTGCATAATCTTGATTTTTTGTTGTAATCAAATCAAAGATACTAAGTTGTACTTTACACACTTTTAGGGACAGTATCTATTCTAAAAACCACTCAAGATTCATTTCTATATTTGATGCAGAGCTGGTGGATATTAAACACCATCCTTTTCCGCTTAATGCTTGTCGTCAGCATAAAGCATTTTCTGTTTTTAGTTTTTGCAATAACCTTCAAACAATCACTATTTCCTGACTCGTTCATGGCTTTGTATGAGTAAGCACACAAAAACAAAGATAAAATCTCATAATCTCAAAAGTAAAAATAGTATCTAAGAACTGAATATTCGAAAACCTCCATAAAGGGGATACAGATGATATCAACAAAAAAGTGGCTGCCTTAGGCTATGAGACAACCACTTTATATAGTTGTTTATAAAAATCACTACTTTATACCGTGCATTTTTTTCTTCAACATCGGGTTCATAATAACCAAAATTATTGCCACTGTAATTGGAAGTACGGCAATAATTAAGAAAAATATTGACATCGAATATTTTTCAGAAATCGTGTCAATCATTCCGCCCATTTGTGCCGCAATCATATTTGAAATAGCTGAGGCTAAGAACCATAGTCCAAAGATTAATCCGACTAATCGTTTTGGAGAAAGTTTACTCACATAAGATAACCCAACAGGCGATAAGCATAATTCTCCCATAGTTTGGAAGAAATAAGCCAAAATCAGCCATATCATGCTAACGCGAACGGCACCTGCTGCAGCTCCTTGTGGAATACTCGATGCTCCATAAGCAACTATGACAAAACTGAATCCTACTAAGAACAAGCCCATTGCGAATTTAATTGGTCCTGAAGGATTCCAATATTTTTCCCATAACTTACTGAAGAGGGAAGCAAATGTAACGATAAAGAACGCATTCAATATTTGAAACCATGAAACGGTTACTTCTGTTTCTAAAGAGGTGAATTCTCTATACACTTTCCAAAAACCTAAAATAGCGATGGAAACAAATGATAGTAAAGTAAAGAAAATAGTTAACGGATATTGTTTGAAAATTTTCTTAGCTAAATTAAACAACACAAAAGTAACTACAAGAATCGGGAAAATCGTTAGCCCAGCATCTACCCACTTAAAGGTTGTAGCAGCGCCTCCTTCTAAAATCCGCTGTGTATAATCCTTTGCAAAAATACTTAATGATCCACCGGCTTGTTCAAATGCTAAAAAGAAGAAAATACTCGCTACCATTAATACGCCTACTACGAAGAGTCGGTCTCTTACAACATTAGCAGGAGCCTCTTCAACCTCTTCTTCTTTCTCTTCTTTTACTACCACTACTGAAGGTGCTTTTTGGGGATTATCACCAATAACACCAAATATTTTTTGTCCGAAATAGAATTGTAACATCCCAAAAAACATAAATATTCCAGCTAATCCGAAACCATAATGCCAACCGATTTTTTCTCCTAAATAACCACATAATAACGAGCCTAAGAAAGCTCCGGCGTTAATACCCATATAGAAAATGGTGTATCCTGCATCTTTTTTCGAACTGGTATCAGGATAAAGCTGACCAACCATAGAGGAAATATTGGGTTTAAACATACCATTTCCTAAAATCATCAAAGCCAAACCGACGAAGAAAAAGTTTTGATTAAAGCCTTCCAACGCCATCGAAGCGTGACCTAAAGTCATCAACAAAGCACCAATAAGAATGGCCTTTCTGAATCCAGTGAGTTTATCGGCAATCATTCCCCCGATGAGCGGGGTAGCATAAACGAGCATCGTATACCAACCGTAAAGACTCATCGCTTCGGCATTAGTCCACCCCCAGCCACCTTTAGTAATTTCAGAAACTAAGAATACAACTAATAACGCACGCATTCCGTAATAGCTGAAACGTTCCCACATTTCAGTAAAAAACAATACAAATAGAGCCGCTGGATGTCCGAAAACAGTTTTTGTACTTGCGCCTACCTTGTTTAAGTGGGAATCAAGTTTTACATCGTTTTGATTCATAAGATTTAAATTAAAATAAGTCTTTAGAGTTTACAGCCCGTAAAAGTACCGGTTTTTTTTCAAAAACAAAATTTAAACACTTGATTTTGAAACATTAATGCTCACCTATATCCTTTTTAAAATATTAAAGTGTCCCAAAGTGCCTTTTTAGTAGAAGAGTAATTAAAGACTTTTTTTAAATCTAGCTTAAACTTCAAACTTATACAGATATAAAGCTCTTAATTATAGCAAGAATATATTCACAAAAAAAACCACCTCATACTCCCCTATTTTAAAAATAGAAAAGTCCAAAGTGGTTCTTAAAAATTTACAATAACGCTATTTTAAATGCTCCGCAAAGAAACCCATCATCGATTTATATAATTCTAATCGACTTTCTTCTTTAGCAAAGCCATGTCCTTCATCATACTTTACCATATAGGGAACTTCAACACCTTTCGCTCTCAAAGTTTCGACAATCTGATCCGCCTCATTAATATTAACTCGAGGATCATTAGCACCTTGAACAACAAATAAAGGTTTTTTTATTTTATCAACATGTAAAGCCGGAGAAACCTCATCCATAATGATTTTCTCTTCCTGAATATTAGGATTATACCAAATTTTATAAAGTAATTCTCGATATTTCTCCCAATACGGCGGAATGGTTTCCATAAACGTATGGAGATTACTCACGCCTACATAATCCACACCACAAGCATAAAGATCTGGTGTTTTAGTCATCCCTCTCAATACGGCATATCCACCATGACTACCTCCATAAATTGCTACACTATCTGGATCTACCCAACCTTGCTCAATAACATATGCTATGCCATCTTCAACATCATCCATCGCTTTACGACCAATCTGTCCATATCCCGCTTTTAAAAACGCCTTACCATATCCTCCAGAAATTCTAAAATTCACATGAAGTGTTCCGTATCCTCGACTTGCAAACAGTTGCGCCTCAGGATTAAAACCCCAACGATCACGAATACCTTGCGGTCCTCCATGCGGATTAACAATCATTGGCACGCGATCTCCTTCATTATAACTAGCAGGCAAAGTAATATAACCATGGATATCTAAACCATCACGACTTTGAAAACTAATAGGCTTCATCGCAGCCATATCTTCAGCTTTCAAATGAGGTAATAATTTATATAATAAGTTAACGGTATCTTTTTCAACATCATATATATAGTACTCTCCTACGATTTTATCACTGGTAACAGCCACCAAAAACATATCTTCTTCATCAGTTTCATCTACTACAAAGAACTGTTTATCACCAAATTCCTTTTTCAAACGTGCATGAATACCTTTATAAGTATCGCTTACGGGCACAATAACTGTTTTATCACCGGTGTAAGAAAAGTAATCGATTTCATAATCTCTTTTTCGAGAAAGTGACATCCCTGAAACATCAAAGGTATCATGACTAAATAAAGTCTTGAGCTTCTTATTTGCTTTTAAATCATAAAGCTGGATTTCAGATTTATCTTGACCTAAATTAGAAATTACATAAGCGTGGTCAGCTTCACCATCCTTTACATTTAAAGTTGCAATTCCAAAATCATCCCCAAACTCAACCACTAAAAGCGTTTGAAATTCGTCCTCCACTTTATAAAGTATTTCTGTATTGACACCATCCACTATTCTCGCTAAACCACGTAAATTCCCCAAACGGTCAAATTCATAACCTGCAACGGGCGGATCTTCCGGATTCACTGTATATAGTTTAGTCGTTTCTCCATTATGAATGTTCAAACGATAAGGTTCTTCTTGCTGAAGATTATCCTTATTCATTTGCACAATCACATGATCTTCGTCATCTTTTAATGATGCTATAATATTAACTCGCACTCCATCAAAAGGTGTTAATTCTTTTTTATTATTGCCAGAAACATCTATACCGAAGACATGATAATTTTCATCGCCACCCGTATCTTGTAGATATAGAATTCTATGGGCACTTTTCCAATAATAACCTCGAATGAGATCTTCTTCTTGCTTGATCAACAAGGTTTCCTTTTGCGTAGCTGTTTCTTGTATGTACAAATCTCTTTCACCTGTTGCTCTTCTTTTCATATAAGAGATGTATTTCCCATCTGGAGAAAGTTGAAAAGAGAAAGCTTCTGGGCTTTTAAAATAATCTTCTACGCTGTATTTATAAGTTCCTGTTTCCAGTGCCGCCAATTGGCTTAATGCTTCCGGAGAAGATGGAAGTTTAGGATTTCCTGGTAATTGTTTCACTATTGTATATGTTTTAAAGGGAAATTTCGGTCCCATTGTTCTTAAATGTCATCAATATCGTTTTTAACAACTTTTCCCAAAAAAAGACATTTGCGTATTAGGCGATAAGATGATTACCTCGTCACCATGCAAAACTACAGATTCTATTCCAAACCTAGATAAGCGATTGGATTGATGGAAAAAATCAAAATGTGCTAAGTTATATGTGGAGAAGTAGTAATAGCGGGACTTCGGCAAGCTCAGTCGCCGAATAAGATTCAATCCTTAATCCAGGTAGCGAAGAATTAGTCATTAATTCAAATAGCAATAAAGATTTAAACACCAACTTGCTTTCTTATAAAGAATTTATATTATATTTAAATAGCTATTCAGATCCTAAAACCGAATAAGAAAAAACAGTCAATACAACTGACAAGATTGATAAAACAGATTCAATTAATCCGGCGGTTGAGCCTGTCGAAACCGACGAAAGCGACGAAAGCTTGGAAATAATATTAAAAATGTGAAGTTATGAAAGGATGGATGTATATATTAGAATGTAGTGATGGTAGTTATTACACTGGAAGCACTATTGATCTAGAACGAAGAATAAAGCAACATCAAAATGGCGAGGGCTCAAATCATACTAAAAAACGATTACCAGTAAGATTGTTATACACCGAAGAGTTTTCACGTATATATGATGCATTTTACAGAGAAAAACAAATACAGAAATGGTCAAGAAAAAAGAAAGAAGCATTAATAAATGGAGAACTTGGTACACTAGTTCAATTATCTAAGAATTATACGGAAAATGGGAGACCCGGGACTTCGGCAAGCTCAGCCACCGGTGAAGACTTGAACATTAATTCAGTCACCGATGAAGAATCAACCATTAATCCAGATAGCGATGAAGATAACGATGTAAGTTCAGTCACTTAAACAGAATAAGAAACGCAGTCAATACAACTGACAAGATTGATAAAACAGATTCAACTAATCCGGCGGTTGAGCCTGTCGAAACCGTCGAAACCGACGAGACCGCTACTCCAACCTCATTCTCACCCTCAAAATTTCAGAAGGTGCGCCATCATTATCTGTAACTAAAACCAGATCAGTTATTGTATCAGATAGTTTCTCGTCCACAATCACAGATTCTACTTTTAAAGGAAATCCAGGATTAGGGATTTTATGAATTAAAAACTCCTGATTTAAACCCCCATCTTTAATGCCAATCACACCTAAAAAACTACCTAAAATATCGCCATCATCATATGCATTAGGACTATCCTCTACGGAAGCTGTAAATATCAAATACGATTTGTCGACACTAATAGTCGCTCCTGAAAATCCAGCTTCTAAACCTTTCATTTCAGGTAAAGTATAGTCATAGATTTTAGACTTAGGAAATGTCGCTTCTTGATTACAATAAGCTAAAAAACATGGAAGAGAAAAGCTGAAAATGAAATTACCACCTCTATTGAATAAATAAAGCTCATCACCATTTAAAGCAAGTCCTTCAATATCAAGTTCCACGTCTTTCATGAGATCTAAACCTCTCAAATAATCATAAAACAAACCAATATCATATTGATCAAAAGTGATTTCATTTGCTATTTGAACTTTTACGCACACATCGCGTTCAGGAGATTTAGAACCCGAACCAAAAATCAACATTTCATGTTCATTGATCATTTCCATCGCCTCAAAATCTGGTTTGTCGATTTTCGGAATGATATTTCCTATTAATTTTTCAGAGGGATAAATCAGATTTTTAGAAACTAAATTAAATGCATGATCAATATGAAATAAATAAGGAGAATCATCACCAATGACATAAAAGCCTTCATTGAATTTTACAGTTCCTGAAGCACTGGGCACTTCTTCCAAAAGTTGCCAGTTTAATATTTCTATTTTTAAAGATGTCGCTACCAAAACAAATGATTTTTGATCAGGTAATATAAAGTTTAAATTGATAAAACTAACTTCCTAAATGGAAGTAATGAAAACTTAACGCTATTGCGTAAAAGAAAGTTGTTGAGAATATCTAAAGGAAAGCTAAATAAATAATTCATACTATTTAATTATATATCTTTAGAGATATGGTCATTTTTAGTATAACTATACTTAATTTTAAAACATTACTATAATCCAGATCGCTACTTATGAGTATAAAAAAACTCTTCATTTATTGTACCCTTATCTTATGTTCTTTGAGTTTAACCTCATGCTTCGAAATCATTGAAGAAATCAAACTCTTTCGTAATGGTTCGGGAGAAGTAGTCCTCACTTTTAATTTGAGTCAAAGTAAGACGAGAGTAGCCTCTGTTATGCTTTTAGACAGTATCAATGGCTATAAAGTGCCAAGTAAAAAAGATATCAATCATGAACTGAATGCAATTACAAACAATTTAAGAAATTCAACCGGAATAAGTAAAGTGAATAGCAATGTAGATTTCAATAATTACATCGCTACTATTAGCTTTTCCTTTAAAGAAGTTTCCAATATCAATAATGTATTCAAAAACATTCTGGCAAGGCAAGATATTCAAGTTCCTAATCAGAACCTATATAGCTTTAACGCAAACAATCAAGTCTTTATACGTAAATATCAATCTGATAGAAATACCATCTCTTCTTTTAATAAATTAAAAAAAGAAGACAAGGAAGTTTTTAAAAATGCCCAATTCACAAGTATAACACGTTTTGAGCAATCTGTTAAATCAGTCAATAATAAATCAGCCATCGTTTCAAAGTCTAAAAAAGCAGTCATGCTTAAAGCCAATATGATGGATTTAATTTATGATAAATCTAATATCTCTAATCAAATACAACTTCAATAATACCGTATGAAAAAATTAATTACAATCAGTATAGCTTTATTTCTGACAGGTGGTAGTTATGCTCAAAACTTGGAACGTAAGATACCATATGACGCATTTGCTGTAAGTACCGTAAAAGGAGATAAAGCATTTAAACTAATGCTCGTTAAGGATTTTGACAATTCTTTTATAGGGAGAGCATTCCTAGATAAAGTTACTCAAGAAACAGAACATTCCTTTCAAAGTATAGACGAATTCGGTTTTGATTTGGATGAAGAGTTCTATTATTTTCATCTTCAAACCGATAGCATTAATTACAATTGTATTTTGATGCCTATTAAAGATGTCAATAAATTTGATGTTTTTATGAACATCAAAAACAATGAAATAACTCAAAAAGAAGATCAAAAAACTTATATTTTTGATGAACAAAATTTAGCGATCTGGGATAATGAAAAAATTCTTTACATCTCTGGAAGTAGCAATTACTTATTTTTTACAAATGAAGAAAATGCAGCACGTTATGGAATCGTAGATTATGAAGACTATCAGTGGTCAGCTACTGAGGAAGTTGGAGAAGCAGTTTATGATGATGATGATATGGTCGAAGAGGTTTGGGATGTAGATGATAAGACCAAAGAGATTTGGGAAGCTGTAGAAGCTGTTTATAATGATGATGAAATGACTGAAGAGGTTTGGGAAGTAGAGGATGTAGCAGTACCTACTGAAATAGCATATGACTCTTCAGAAGAGGATGTTGACGAACATGTATATTATTATGAAGAAGACACGTATGAAAGTTCTTACAATGCTAATTTCGCAATAAAAAACGCATTGGTTCAACAATGGACACATGAAATGGGAGAGTGGATTTTTAATGCCAACTTCTCCTCTATTCAAGACAACAAGTCTTACACCTCTTCTAAAAACAATCACGCGTTAGCTTCTTTATGGGTTTCAAATATTCATTCCCTTTATGGAAATATGATGACAGGTATTATTCCAACTTATCAATTTGGAGCTACAGTTGGTTTTGGCAAGCTGAATGTAGATCTCTTTATGGATGATAAAGAAATGAGAATTAAATCTGATGTAGTTTTAGATAAAGAAAATGCTAGAGCTTACAAAAGAATGTTGAAAAACAAGCTCAATAGAAAGTTTTACAAATACGTAGATAGTGAAAACCTCATTGGTTTTGGAAGTTATGCGATCAATACTCAAGCATATCTTGAAGAATTCCCTAGACTTTTTTCACAAACCTATGGAACTGTATTGGGAACTGAATATCAAGAAATTGTTGAATTTGGCTCGGAATTATTTTCACTATTATTAGATGAGAAAGCTATCGGAAAAGTGATTAAAGGAGATGCATTATGGCTTTTAAATGGAGTATCTCCTAAAGAAGTGAGTTACATTTCTTACGATTACGATGACGAGTACGAAGTAACTCAAGTGGAGAAAACTAAAGTAGAAATGCAACCTGATTTTCTAATGATGTTCTCTTCTGACGATACGCGCATTTTCGAAAAACTATTGAAATTAGGCATCAAAGAAGAAATTGTTAGCTTAAATAACCATATATATCATATTCATTCTGGCAAAAGTCCTTTTGATATTTTTGTGACCATGACAGATGGAATTGTATTTATTGGAACTTCAAGTACTGATTTAATAAAAATTCATAATCATCAATTTAATAAATCTATCAGTAGAACAGATAAGAAGCTTTTGAAAGGAAACAATATTACCATGCTATTCAATCCTGAAAACTTAACTGGAAAAATCCCAGCTGAACTTTTAGAGGATGAAGAAAAAATGAAAACATTGAATGAAAGCTTAAATGGCATGAATAAGATTTATTTCAAATCTTCTTCGATAAGAAAAAATACAGCTTCAGCAGAGTTGATTGCAGAAGTACCAGAAGACCAAGATAATGCCTTGAAATATTTCTTTTATTTAATAGAAAAAGCAGGTGATTTATGAGCAAGTTCTTGAAAATTATCCTTTTGATTATCTTAATCATTATGGTATCATTTTTAGGCTATTTTAAAATCAGGTCTTACCAAGCCAATCAAACCCTTATTCCGAAAAACGCGAATGGTTTAATGATGGTGAATACAGACCTGATTTATCGCTCTATTTTAATGAATGCAATTAAAAACCCAGCTTATTATTTTAAAGGAGATGAAGACAGCAAAGTAAAAATCCAAAAAAGAGGTTTAAAAATACCTTCCAAATTGTTTTTATATACGTTTTCTGATCAAAATCAAACTACATTTTTTTCCAGATTCACGATTACTGATAGGGATGAATTTTCATTATTCATTGCGGATAAATTCATATTAACGAATTATGAAAAAGATGAAAATCATTTGAATTGGGCCACTTCTGAAAATGGAAAAATCAATTTGTGTTATAATGACAAGGAAGTAGCCGTTAGCTTTTCCTTGTCTAATCAAAATGTGGAAGAATTACTGACTGCTATAGTTTTAGAAAAGGACTTTATAAAAGTAAATAAAAGTAAATTCAAAAACATTTTAGATCAAAATGGTCATCTTCATTTTGTAAACAATGAGGTCAATGCATTTGTAAATTTCAACTCTGGTGAGATAAAAGGAGATATATCATGGATTACTGATTATTTACAGCCTGTTGCAAAACCTACACATACTAAATTTCAAGACGATGCCACAGCCACGTTTTGGATGAATGCAAATATTCTAAATTTGCCATCAAAACAATGGAATATTGGAGACTATACGATAGATCGAGATAGTTTATCCACTTATTTCAAAGATTATATGGATTTCGAATGGAAAGGTTCCATGAAAAAAACGGACTCCGTAATTACTTATGAGTACGATGATGATTTTGAAAAAATAGCCATAGTTACAGCAGTTGAAAAAGATATGCCGTTATTTACTTTTCGCTTAGATGCAGATGGAGAAAACTTGAAAAACTACTTACAAAACAATCATTTATTAGATCCAATTTCTGGACGCGTTAATCCTGATGTTTTTCCTTTGTATCCCCTATTCGTGGCTGGATTTTCTAATCAGTTTCAGATAGGCACTCAAGTGAACACTGAAGACAAAACGGATAGCAAACCCTCAAATGATTTTTTATATGGTATGATAGATTTTAAAAAAGCAAATACGCAACAGGACATTCCTTACTTTTCATCTTTTTTAAAATCCTTTGATAAAATGGAAATAAGAGGAAGCAAAACTGGAAGTGAACCTATTAAAATTTCAGGAAGGATTACTTTTGAAAATCATAATATTAATGCATTTTATCAGCTGATTCGAAAGTAAGTACAATCATTCAAAAGTTCCTCACTTTATACTTTTCTCATTAATTTCTTCCAATAATAATCGAACGAAAAATCAAGATGATCATTTCATCGATTTCAAAATTTACAAGAGTACAATAGCTCTTTAGAACTTTATTGATACAAAGATGTTGCTTTTAAAGATTAAGAAATTTTACTCTTCACTATGAAAAAGACCTTCCTATTAATCTTCCTATTATTTTCTTTCCAAAATGGTTTCGGACAATTATTTCAAAGAAAGAATGCGCATCAAGGATTATTGATTTTATCTCCTGGTTTATCTTTCCAAGGAAATAACAATTACTCTGCAGAAGTGAATCTCATGTATGGGAAAATGATGGATGGCAAACCCTATTTCTCCACTGCTTATTATGGACCGAGAATAGGTTTTGAATTTCAATTATTTAATAAAAAACATTTTATTTGGGCTACAAAGATTGGCTGGGAAGGATCTTTGGAGTTTTTTACTTTTCGTGGTAATATGATTAGTTATATTGATAAAGGAAATGTAGATTTAAGAATTCTACCTGAAATTGGTTTTAATTACAAGAATGTAATTAATGTCTTATATGGTTATAACGCTCCTTTACTAAATTACAAGATAGAAACAAATACTATCTATAAAATTACGTTATCTATTCATTTAGATTTTGATTTATGGAGAAACATTTAAATTTTTTTCTTTTGTGAATGTTTTAGCATGCAACGTGAAATAAAAAACGAAAACCTACCCTATTGGATTGCTATTGCTTTGATAGCTTTATTAGGAGCTTTTTCATTGGTGACTTACAAAGAGCGTATGTTATTTGTTGACCCAGCGTGGGTAGTTTATAATATCATTAATTCGAAATCTTTTTTATTTTCAGAGCACAGGTATGGTGCTTTTATCACGCAAATCTTTCCTTTAATAGGCTCGTATCTTGGCTTATCCTTAAAAACTATTCTCTTATTTTATTCGATTAGCTTTTATTTATTTTATTTAAGTGCTGCCCTAATTATAGGTTCCTACTTTAAGCAAAAGTGGTTGAGTATTTTATTAGCGTTATACTTAACGCTATTTGTCAGTGATGTATATTATTGGCCTAATAACGAAGTCCATCAAGGCATTACATGGATGTTTCTATTTCTTGGTTTTTACCTTTATAAAGGAAAGAAAAAAACAATTTTCAATTTTATAATAGCCATACTCTTGGCAGTTTTAGCGGTAAGTAGTCATTTATTAGTCGCTATTCCATTCCTCTTTTTATGGATTTATCTACATGCTAGTCAAGAGTTTAAAACACTAATTAAAAATAAAAGCTTTTTATTTTTCACTATTTTAATATTGGTTTTAATAGGCATCAGGTATCAATTGAGTGATGCCGGCTGGTATGATCCTGTTAAACTACAAGGCGTTAAAGAAATCAGTTTTAATGGAATACTACAAGCCTTTCAATCGGGTCAAGCGAAATCATTTTCAAGTTTATTATTCAGTAATTATTGGCTGTCTATTCTTGTTTTAGGATTCAGTTGTGGACTTCTTTTATATTCAAAAAAATATTTGAAATTAGTAGCACTTTTGCTATTTACAGTAGGTTATTTCGTTTTGATAAGCATCACATTCCCCGACGCTTTCGATAGAAGCTTAAGATTTTACATGGAAAGTGAATGGGTCGCCTTATCCATCATTATTTCAACTCCTTTGGCTATTTGGTCTATGAAAAACAGAAAGGCTTTTGTCATTTTATTGATCATTTTTGGAATTAGATTATTATATATTTTCAATTCTTACGATTATTTTCATCAGAGATACAAAAATTTAGAAACAGTTAGGCACAGTTTACAGCAATCAGGTATCAACAAAGCTATAATTATAGAGCATCAGGAGAAATCCGAGGAGCTTTTCATCATGGATTGGGGTTTACCTATCGAAAGTTTATTACTATCAAAAATGAAAGGACATGATATTCAGACGACCTTTAAAGTTGTTCGCGAACCTATTTTAATTCCACATAATACAGATTCATTTCATGCAGCTTTTAAATTACAGTCGATTGAAAGTATAAATGACAAGTATTTCATTTTGGATAACACTCAAAACTATGAAGTAATAAAAGGAGTGGATAATTTATTGGAAAACTGAGTCTCTCGAAGAAATAGAAATAGTAAATTATATGATATAAAACAGACAAAACTCAACTCAAAAACTGACATTTGTCATAACACATTACAAATAAAACACTGATATTTACATAAAACATAAAGATATGAAACCTATTAAAACCATTTTATTGATTAGTGTATTCATGATGAGTTCGTTTTATGGATTTTCACAATTTGAAGTTACCGGACAATACAAAGCAAGAGCCGAATATTTAAATGGCTATCAAAAACCACTTTTAAATCAAGATGACGCTGGATTTTATATAGCGCAAAGAGCAAGATTGGGTGGAAAATACACCCACAATAAGTTTCAGTTTAATCTCACAGTTCAAGATGTGAGAACCTGGGGAAACACCTCTCATTTAGCTATTGACAATAATGGTTTACTATCTATTTTTGAAGCTAATGTAGCTCTATTCTTGAATCAAAACTGGAGTGTAAAATTAGGTCGTCAACCAATAGCTTATGATAATGACAGGATTTTCGGATCCTTGGATTGGGCGATGCAAGCTCGACGACATGATGCGGCTATCGTTCAATTTAGAGATAAATCTTGGAGTTTAGATCTTGGAGCTGCTTATAATCAAGAAAAACCTTCGAATACGCAGATTCTTTATCAAATCAACAATTATAAAACTTTCCAATACTTATGGGCGAATAAGAAATGGAATAAATTGAATGCCAGTGTGCTTTTCTTAAATAATGGCATGGAAAGACATTATATGCAAGGAGGAGAAGAACAAGGTGTGACTCATTTCACACAAACTTTTGGTACCCATTTAGTTTACAATCCTTCTAAATTTAAACTAACGGCGTATGGATATTTACAAACAGGCGTAGATAAAAATAATCGTACTGTGAGTGCTTATAATGCGAGTATTGCAGGGACGTATAAACCATTTAAAAGTTTAGGGATTACTTTAGGAGCTGAGGTGCTTTCAGGAACTTCAGAAGAAATTACTGCAGATCAAAACAATAGATCTTTTTCCCCTTTATATGGTACTAACCATGGTTTTAATGGATTTATGGACTATTTTTATGTAGGAAATCATGAAGGAAGTGTTGGATTGGTAGATGGTTTCTTGAAATTAAATTACAACAAAGGAAAATTTGGCATTGGATGGGATAATCATCTGTTTTTTGCTGCAGCTCCTGTGGAATTAAAAACTATTCCTCCAACAACGGGATTTGAAGCTATGGATCCGTATATAGGTTATGAAATTGACTTAACTTTAAAATATCAGTTTGCAGATGAAGTAACCATACAAGCAGGATATTCCCATTTGATAGGAACTTCTACGCTGCGCACATTAAAAGGGGGCGATAACGACAAATCAAGTCAATGGGCGTATTTAATGTTAACTGTAAACCCATTTAAAAACTTGAAATTTAAATAAACTCAATAAATCAACTGAATGAAAATAATCGCAACCATTTCTGTTTTGATATACGCAATGTTAACACTATCCTGTAGCAGTAAAACGCATCCTACAAACAAGGAGATTTCTTCAAATACAGAAGTGTCCACTAATAATAATGCTATGAGTAACGTCTATTTTAAAGCTTATGGATCAAACCCTCAATGGACTTTAGAAATTTCAGAACAAAACATTCAACTCATCACAGAAGAAGAAACCTTAACCTTTACATACAACGAGCCGCATAGAGCTATGGATGCGAATGTGAAAATGTATAAAACAAGCTCAAAATCAGCTAAAATAAGCATTCAAACCTTACATAATGAATGTATTAACGAAACAACAGGTGACGTTCTACCCTATCAAGTGAGCATCAACTATAAAGATTCAGAAAATAAAACGATTGGCTTCAACGGTTGTGGACAATATATTACAGACTATCGACTTTATGATATCTGGGTTTTAGAAAAGATGAATCAGCAAATGATCAGCAAGGAGGATTTTACAGAAGAGCTTCCTATGTTGGAAATCAACAGTTTAAATAATAAATTCATGGGCTTTGCAGGCTGTAACTCCATGAATGGAAACATCTTTTTTGAGAAGGGATTGTTGAGATTCACAGATATCGCAACGACAAGAATGATGTGTGGTCCGAATAATAAAGAAGCGGATTTTTTAAAAGCTTTAAGAAGTAGCACAACTTATCATATTGGAAATAACAGATTGACTTTATCGAATCCAAATGGGGAATTATTGGTATTTAAAAAAGTGGATTAGAGTGTTGAAAATGAAAAACTTTATTGATTTATTTTATCTATCCTTTTCAAAAAAGTTTTAGTCTCTTGACAAAAGTCATTTTATAAACTAAAAAAATATACTATT
>SMER01000222.1_pt1 | contig 18340 bp, 13 predicted proteins | sample 2456411 | NCBI WGS metagenome assembly SMER01 (sample SAMN10132597, study PRJNA489261) | soil metagenome | isolation source: day1 antibiotic-silt loam soil ammended with raw manure from dairy cow... | place: USA | collected 2015-05-01 | reverse complement strand
ATCTTATGTATACGGCTGTATATGGCAATTCAGGACCATTTGTAATAAGATATCCTAGAGGACAAGGTGAACTTGTAGAGTGGAAAAACAAAATGGAGATATTGCCTATTGGCAAGGGGCGAAAGTTGAAAGATGGCAAAGAAATTGCATTACTTTCTATAGGAACTATTGGTAATACTGCAGCATTGGCTATTGAAAAGGCGAAACTTCATGATATGGATATTGCTCATTACGATATGTTGTTTTTGAAACCCCTCGATAAAGAACTCCTAACTGAAGTAGCCAAAAACTATAGCACAATCATTACTATTGAAAATGGCTCTATTGAAGGAGGAATGGGAAGTGCTGTGCTAGAGTTTTTTGCAGATAATGGGTATAACAATTTAAATGTACATCGTTTAGGGATTAATGATGAGTTTGTTACTCATGGTTCTATCAACGATTTACTGCATTATTGCAAACTAGACGAAGAGGGAATTCTTGAGTCATTACTGAAATTGAAAAAAAACTAAAGAAATAGGATTACAGGTATAAACATATGAGGATAATAATTGCGGGTGCTGGAGCTGTAGGCACACATTTAGCGAAATTGTTAGTGCAAGAGAATCACGACATTATTTTAATGGATGAGGACAGAGAGCGATTAAATACAATTAAAGATAATGTGGAATTATTGCCTCGAACCGGAAATTGCACTTCTTTAAAAGACCTCACGGAGGCGGAAGTTAAAGACACAGATCTTTTTATTGCAGTTACCACTGAGGAGTCTAGAAATATAACCGCATGCTTGCTTGCTTCTAACTTAGGAGCCAAGAAAACGCTTGCTCGGATTGACAACTATGAATATTTGCTGCTAAAGAATATAGATTTCTTTGAGAAGTTGGGTGTAAACTCTATGATATATCCTGAGATGATGGCGGCAAAAGAGATTGTTTCGGCTCTCAAAAATCCATGGACTAGAGTTTGGTGGGAGTTATGCAATGGGTCTATCATCTTGTCGGGTGCTAAGATTCGCGAAAATGCACCTATTGCAAATCGCCATATTCATGAGCTTGTGCCCGAAAATAAGAAATTTCATGTGGTTGCAATAAAACGAAATAGTCACACCATTATCCCAACAGGAAAAGATCAGATATTGCCTGGCGATATTCTATACTTTACTACACTTAGAAAACAGCTAAGCGAATTGCCCGAAATTATGGGTAAAACCTCTTTCGAAACCAAGAATATCATTATTATGGGTGGAAGTAGAATTGCTTTGCAAACAGTGAAGCATTTACCCGATAATATAAATGTGAAAATTGTAGAGAAAGACCGAGAGCGTGCAGAGATGTTAGTAGAGAAAACACCTTCTAATGTTACTGTGTTTCTTGGAGATGGGCGCGATACCGAATTGTTAATTAATGAGGGTATAGGCGAAGCAGATGCTTTTCTTGCTCTCACAGGAAACTCTGAGGCAAATATTCTTGCATGTATTGCTGCAAAACAGCATGGTGTGAAGAAAACTATAGCTGAAGTTGAAAACTTAGACTATATAAGTCTTGCCGAAAAATTTGATATTGGTACTGTTATCAACAAAAAATTAATTGCAGCTAGCAAGATATACGAATTGCTTTTGCAAGCTGATGCATCTAACATAAAGAATCTAGCATTTGCAAATGCAAATGTGGGAGAGGTAATAGCTCATCCGAACTCGAAAGTGACTAAAAAAATAATTAAAAACCTTAGACTGCCTTCCGATATTACTTTTGGTGCACTTATAAGAAATGGTGTGCCTATGCTTGTTGATGGCGAAACGCTGATTGAACCGTATGATCAAGTAGTAGTATTCTTTTTAAATAAATCAATGAAGAATATCGAGAATCTTTTTAATTAACTATAATCAGATTTTTTGTGGCACGACTAAAGACGATAAACACCTATTTTATCTCAAATATTCTTGGCTTTGTTCTGATTGTAGAGTCAGTCTTGATGCTCTTAGCTGCTATTGTAGGCGAAATATACAAAGAGTCTGCCACCAAAAGTATTTACATTTCTGTTGCTATTACACTCACTGTTGGAGTGATTTTGCGTTTTATTAGTTTTCGTAAAAAGGGACGTGAAATAACAAAGCGCGAGGGCTTCTTAACAGTTACACTTATTTGGATTTTCCTTACCATTTTCGGATTGTTGCCTTATTACCTAAGTGGCGCTATAACTCATCTTCCCGATGCTTTTTTTGAAACAATGTGTGGTTTTACCACTACAGGAAGTTCAGTTATTTTAAACATAGAGGGTTTCCCCAAATCTTTGCTTTTCTGGAGAAGTCTCACCCAATGGGTTGGAGGAATAGGTATTGTAGTGTTTGTAATGGCATTCTTGCCTATATTTGGTGGCAGAGCTATACAACTTTTCGATGCAGAAGTGACTGGATTTATGCCTACACAACAGATTACACCAAGAATTAGTAAAATTGCTAAGTTGATAGCGTTAACCTATTTAGGTTTTTCGGTTGTTGGTTTTTTTCTTCTTTGGTTAGGCCCAATGAATGCTTTTGATGCTATATGTCACACTCTAACAAGTATTTCTACTGGCGGTTTCTCAACTAAGCAAACAAGTATAGCTTTCTTCAATTCTGCTTATATTGAATATGTTATCATTTTGCTCATGTTTCTAGGTGGTACAAACTTTATTCTACTCTATCTGCTAGTAAGAAAAAAATCTACACAGATTTTTCATGACGAAGAGTTTAGGTGGTATCTTTATATTATTGCAGCCTTTACTGTTTTTATGACAACCACCTTGTTGTTTACAGGCAAAATGGAAGGACTTGAGTATACCATTCGTACAGTTTTGTTTCAAGTTGTTTCTATCATCACTACAAGTGGGTTTGCTGTTTATGACTACTTACTTTGGGGACAATTTTATTGGTTTCTATTTATAGCCTTAATGGTGTTTTGTGCTTGCGAAGGCTCTACATCGGGTGGGGTGAAGATTTCTAGGTTAGTTGTTTTGGTTAAAAATACTTTTATAGAATTCAAACGTCAAGTGCATCCTGCAGCAGTACTTCCAATGAAAATGAACAAGTCGGTTGTACCTACTAATGTTGTTTCAAAGATACTTGCATTTATGTTTTTGTATATATTGCTTATTTTTATAAGCTTTCTAGTTCTTAGTCTCACAGGTATGACTTTTGAAGAAGCTATAGGTGCATCTATTACTGCAATAAGCAATGTAGGGCCTGGATTAGGGTCGAACGGACCAGCTGGCAACTTTGCCCACCTTACAGATTTTGCAAAGATATATATGGCTATGCTCATGCTCATTGGTCGTTTAGAGATATTTACGGTACTCTCCTTATTTATTCCAAGCTTTTGGAGGTAGATTTCATTCTTAAGTTTTAAACCACATTACACATCTCTTTTTATTTATTTTCTGAGCCTGTAGAAGGGTAAGTTTCTACAACGCTAATCTTTCGCATGTCGAAAAATCGTGTTTTCATTTCGTGTGAGCTTTTTTTTCTTCCACTAATATTGTTTTTAAGATTGCACAAGTGTCAATTCGTAAATAAAAGGTCTTGTTTATTTATAATTCAATAGAAAATGTAACGGAAAAACAGGCAGAAATCAAATCTACCGTGGTAGATTGCGCATTCATGCGATGAAAATTGAATCTACCATGGTAGAAATGTTCTGAAATGAATAATTGTTGCTTTTTCTACTGAATTTAGTCCATTTATCTCCTAAAAGCAGGATTTGCAGAATAAAAAAGGAAAAAAAGTAGATGTGCGAATATTTCTACCTGGCAGAAAATAGTTTTGTGATGAGAATGTTAAACAAATTGACAAGAAAACAAGAGAAATTTCCTAAATGGTCAAAAAACCATGGAAGAAACGAGTTTTATCTCTCCCCAAACAAATCTACCGTGGTAGATGGGAGTTTCATGAGATATATGAGTTTTCTACCATGGTAGAAAATTTTTGAAAAAAAGACTCTTTTTTTATGATTGCCAGCAAAGTTTTGAACTGTGGTTTCTCATCTTCAATAGTCCTCCATGCTTTAAGTGATTCAAAGCATTAGCATGTTAGCTATAAAGATATTAACCCTTACAACAACTTTACAGAACAAGTCGATTACAAGCAAATTGGAGTGAGTAGTGTATTAGATATATAGGTATAGGCGCTTAGACCGCAGAACTTTTTATAAAAATATTACCTTTGTCCAATGGATAAAAGGGAAAGATTTACGGGACTGAACTCAATAAAATTTACAGTTAGATTTCATAAAGATGAAGCGTGCTACAAATATCTTTCAGACATCAAATGGGAAAATGGGTATGCTTGTAAGAAATGTCAGAACATGGTTTATTGTATTGGGGTTAAGCCTCATTCGAGAAGATGTATAAAATGCGGATATGATGAAAGCCCAACTTCGGGAACTATGTTTGATAAATGTAAAGTTCCAATTCATATCGCATTTCATATTGTATTCCGATTGAGTACAAAAAAGAAAGGAATGTCTTCTTTGGAGTTATCAAGTGAGTTTGAGCAAAGGCAAAAGACTTGTTGGGAGTTTAAATGGAAGGTACAGCAAGCAATGTCAAGTAGCTTGAAGTACCCACTAACAGGGGAAATTCATATAGATGAATGTTATATTGGAGGAGAAGAAATCCAAAAGAGAGGAAGAAGCAAAGGCAAGAAAAAATTAGTAATTGTCGCTTTAGAGAAACTACCTTTTAACGGAGTTGGAAGAGCATACGCTCAAATAATAGAGGATGCTTCGAGTAATTCGTTTCGTCCGTTCTTTGAAGATCATATTTCAAAAGATGCTGTTATTAGTACAGATGGGTGGACAGGATATAGTCCATTGAAAAAAGAATATCCAAACTTAAAACAGATTTCGTCTAATAGTGGGAAGAATCATCCTGATATGCATATCCATATAATGAATATGAAAGGTTGGCTAAGAGGAATACATCATCATTGTAGTAGTGAAAGAATGCAAGGCTACCTTGACGAATATCATTTTAGATATAATAGACGCAATAATATGGAGACTATCTTCGACACCTTACTTAAAAGAATGGTTAGAAATGACCCGAAGCGCATTAACACAAGGAAATAATCCTGCGGTTTAACCGCCTATACCTATAGATATATTAGATTTCATAGTATCTTTAACGAAGAGCTCTTCGTAACAATAGAAAGTGACTCTCGATAAGAGTCAAACAGAGCCACAGTAAACAATTACTCACCCCAGTCTTAAATGCCTATGGAGCAGGCTATAAAATTGTCATGTGGAATAAATATAAATATAATAGACATTACAATTTTAATAAAACAAATAGTTTTGCATGCGACCCTTAATATATTCTACGAATTTTCTAAAGCAAAAAAAGACCACTTCTTATTAGAAGCAGTCTTTTTGTATGTATTATATAAGATTCTCTTAAAATCTTTTCTTTTTGATACGTGCTTTCTTACCACGCAGTTTACGTATATAGTAAATTTTACTTCTACGTACTTTACCTACGCTATTAATAGTGATGCTGTCGATAAAAGGTGAATCCATTGGGAAGATTCTTTCTACACCAATATTGTCAGACATTTTACGTACTGTAAAACGTTTGTTATCTCCTTTTCCACTAATTTTTAATACATCTCCTCTGAAGAGCTGGATACGCTCTTTGGTTCCCTCAACAATACGGTATGCAACCGTAACTGTGTCACCACTTTTAAAATTTGGGAATTCTTTCTTTTGATTGTCGAAAGACTCCACAGCTAATTTCATTAAATCCATGATTGCTTAAGCTTTATGTTAATGTTTAACGTTCTTATAACGCAATATGTCAGAGACCGTCTCAACAGAGATTGCGCAAAGCGGATGCAAAGATAGTGAAAATAGTTTTACTTACAAACATGCATTCCGTTTTTATTTACTTCTATGTTAGAGGTATAGCGTTATAGATAGCAAATGATATGGGTAGGTTGTTATTTTGCATCTTTCTTTTGTATCTTTGCATCCTAAAATTACTTTTCTATGAATGCTTTTGGAAACGCTAGTCCATTATCAAAGATACTTTATCTTTTTGTATTCTGTTTGGCTGGGCTATTCCTTGCAGGCAGTCTTGTTACTGTCATTAATGGTTTTGTAGGCGGACAGTTGATGCTTTCACCCTGGGGAGTGCGATTAAGCTCAGCTATACAGATGGTGCTTATGTTTTTCATGCCTGCAATTACTCTTATAACTTGGAGTGGCAACAAACCTATTGTTTTTTTAGGGCTTCAAAGTTCTAGAGATTCTTTAGTTTTATATCTTCTAGCCTTTGCTATACTACTTGGGGGTATGCCTTTTATAACATTGATTTCAGAATTGAATCAAATGTTAGTGCTGCCTCAATGGTTGAGTGGTTTGGAGTTGTGGATGAAAAATCTTGAAGAGTCGGCACAAGTAACAACCAACTTGTTGCTTGAGGGGACATCAATTTGGGATCTTCTTGGCAACATACTATTTATTGGTGTGTTTGCTGCAGTTGCCGAAGAAGTTTTTTTTAGGGGTGCATTGCAACAACTGTTGGGTAAATTGTTTAAAAACAAGCATTTAGCAGTGTGGGTTATATTTAGTTTGTTGCATATGCAGTTCTACGGTTTCCTACCACGCATAATACTGGGTGCAGTGCTTGGGTATTTGTTTGTGTATTCGAAGAACTTATGGATACCTATCTTTGTGCATTTCTTGAATAATGCTCTGGTGGTTATATTCAATTTTTTCTTTAGAGAGAATTCTGTATATCAGTATTTAGAGCATCCAGCCATTACATTAACGTTTCTTGTTGCAGGGCTTGTAAGTTTAGGTTTACTTGTTTATCTGTTTTGGCTGTTTAAAGCAAAAGTGTGCAAACAGGTCGAAAGGTAATTATTACTTTAGATTTTAATTTTATATATTTATGATACAAATAGACGATACAATTATATCCTTAGACGTAGTAGAATCGCAGTTTATATGCGACCTCTCTAAATGTAAAGGTCAGTGCTGTGTAGATGGCCAATCGGGAGCTCCGTTAGAGGATGATGAAAATGATAAAATAAACGAGATTCTACCACTTATTTGGGACGAACTTTCTCCAAAGGCTCAAAAGCTAATTGATGAGCAAGGTATTTCGTATAAAGATTACGATGGCGAGTTAGTTACTTCTATTGTAAATGGCGAGGAGTGTGTTTTTACTTACTTCGATGAAGATGGAGTATGCAAATGTGTTATAGACCAAGCGTATCGCGATGGAAGAATATCTGTGCCAAAACCAATATCATGTCATCTCTATCCAATTCGCCTGCAGAAGTACCGCGACTTTACAGCAGTAAACTATCACAGGTGGTCGGTTTGCAAACCTGCTGTTGAATTTGGACAGAAAGAGGGAGTTCAACTTTACAAATTCTTGAAAGAACCATTGATAAGAAAATTTGGTGAGAAATGGTACAACGATTTGTGTGAGGCTGCTAAGTTAGTTGAGCAGGAAAAGAAATAGGGTAATTAGTTGCTTTTAAAATGTTGAAACTTTTATGATTCTATTTCTTCCTATTGTATTCTGATAGGTTGTGTATTACTTTTTTGCTCAATCTCTCATAAGCTTGCCTTGTTATTCCCGCTGATACACTCATACATTTTACATTGCAATGATTCATCAAACTATCATTGCCTAATGCTCCTGCAGAGTCGCAATAGAAAAGGTTGCTTTCATCATTTAGCCATTGTTCAAATGGTTCGGCATCCCATGCAGGAGAAAGACCTACATTGAATAGTATTTTATGATTGCCCAACTTGTCAAACTCATTTTGGTGGAGTACGACGGTGTTTTTGTTTAAACAACAAATAACAACATCGCTCTTCTCCATCAATTCGGGTAGTGGGAAGAATTTGTATCCTTTTTTAGTGGCGTCCTCTTTTTCGCTACGTGCAAAGTAGTTTATATTTGCACCAAAAAAAGATAACGCATCAGCTATCATGCCTCCTAGTTTACCTAAACCAACTATTCCACAAGTAAGGCCCGTTATCTCTTCAGGAATACCATTCCAGGGTTTAACTTGAGTTCCGTCTGGATTTGTTCCAAACCCATGTAAGCGACGTACTAGTTCGCTAATCACATATTCAACAACACCCTCGTCGCCGTAATCTCTAATGCCAGTAACAGTTATGCCATGTTTATTAGCGTAGAGTATATCTACATTGGCACTCTCAGGAGAGTAAAGTGAACAGCACATTCCAACGTACTTTAGGTTTTTACACTGTTGCAATATCTCCTTAGTTAAGGTTGTAGTATAGCTCAATAGCACAGCATCGGCATCGCCTATTCTTTTGCAAATTTCTACAGCATCAGTTGGAATATCATTATGCATTACAACTTCTTTTGCAAAGTTGTGTAGTTCATTTTCTGCACTCTTAATTAATCCTACAGGCTCTATGGCAACTAGCTTATTAAACATTTTATAAAGAATTTAGGAGTAAGTAAATATCTATCTTTTTTATTGAAGTGACACACAAATAACCAACGTTTATTCAATTGCCCCAAATGTATACCCCTGTTTCAATAACCACTCAATAGAATGAGGTAGGGCATATTGTAAGTTTTTTTCAGCCTTCAATGAGTCGTGAAACACTATTATAGAACCGTCGCGTGTATATTTCTTTACATTGTTAAATACTTGCTTTGGTGTCAGTCGGTTGCTGTAGTCGCGTGTTACTACGTCCCACATTATTGTTTTGTATCCCAAAAGATGAAGGTGCGTAAGTTGGTAAAGAAACATATGTCCATGAGGAGGTCTAAACAGTTTAGACTGTATTAGATTACTACTCTGTTTTACGTTGTTTACAAACTTCGTTCCAAATGTTTTCCATCCTTGAAGATGGTTGTGTGTGTGATTTCCTACTTTATGACCACGCAGCAAAATATCTTTGTATATTTCAGGATGCTTGTTTACATTGTCACCTACACAAAAAAATGTAGCTTTTATCTTATACTTATCCAATATATCTAGTACCCAAGGGGTAACCTCAGGAATAGGACCATCATCAAAAGTTAGATAAGCCATTTTCTTGTTTTCAACAGGAATTCTCCAAATGCTTTTTGGGAAAAGCATTCTATATAGTTTTGGTGGTTGCTCTATTAGCATAGTATTAGTATCAAGAAAAGAGGATGTTTATAGATTATTTACTCTATAAACATCCTCTTTGTTTATTCAATTGCTTTATTGTCTCTGATTATTATAGTGTTGAAGTAACTCTGGACTATATTGTTGTATCAATTGAAATGATTTTTCCATTGCTTGTTCTTCTACAGCTTGCTTTATAGTGTCGTCTCCGGCTGAGTAGAAACCACGAATAGATCCATCTGTTACTTGTTTCAAAACAGTGTTGGCTAGTTGTCCTAGTCCTTGGCTATAATAAAACTGCGACCAACTCAAAAGATCATCTACATGAGCAGCATATTTATCATGGTCGTATATTTGATATAGGTCTGTTATGCGCACAAGTACGCCTAAGTTGTAATGCAAGATATCTGTTGCATTGTTTGCCATCTGTTTTGGCGATAGACGATTGTACCAGTCAAGATTTAAGATTATTCTATCTTCTATCTCCTTTATAATAGCATTTCCTTTGTCCACTTCACCTAAGCGTAAGTAAGACTCTGCCAACGGAATTGATTCGTGACCAAATGGCATGCTTGCAGCTGGAAGTACTATTAGAGATTTCTCAAGAGCTTGAAGTGCTTTTTCATTTTCACCTTTATTTATAAGAGCCTCAATAAGCATTGCAAACAAATTGCGCATCTGACTAAACATGCGTCTGTTATTTTCGTCAAGATATACCTTGGGATTGTCAAATCCGCCCCATTCAAACTTATTCATCATATTGTCAAACATAACCTCTGTGTTTACACCATTTTCAAGTGGATATCCTGGAGTAACACGGTAAGTCAATCCATTGAGAGAGAAGTTGCCTGTCATGTTTAAGTGTGTATCATGTCCTACTGTTGTAGCATAATACAATGGACGATTCCAATTATCTTTGTTGATATTTGAAAGTAGCTCAAGAATCATCAATTCTTGACGATATACGCCTGATTTTCCTTCTAAGTTAATTGTCATTCTGCTTGTAGGCTCTGCATTAAGTTCTGCCCAATCAACTTTGGCTGAATCTATATCTAAGTATAATTTGTTTGAAGGTATAACGCCTCCTTTATCAATAAAAGGATTCAAAGGTGGTTCCACACCATCTCGTAGGTTTTCCATCACTTCAGTTAGCGACATACTATCTTTAAAAGCTGCTGCATTAAAATGAGTTGGAAATTGATATGGAGGAATGTTGCTATTTCGTAACGCACCCTCAATTTGTTGGCGTGTGAATAAATAGGCATGTGTACCTCTATCACCCGAGTACTGTTGTTGTGTCCACGATATAGGAAGAGGTTCAGAATCATAAGAGTCGCGAACCATTTGGTCTACATACCACTCTGTTTGCAAGTAACTCAAGTTACATACACGTACATCTGTTCTATATCCTTCTACCTCTTGTGCATACCACAGCGGAAAGGTGTCGTTGTCGCCATTACAGAATATAATTCCATTGGGGGCAACGCTTGTTAAATAGTTTTTACCAATATCTCTTGCAGAGGTTCTATTAGAGCGGTCATGGTCGTCCCAGTTTTGTGCAGCCATTTGAATAGGAATTAATATACTAAGTAATGTGGCTGCACCACCTGCTATAGCAGTGTTGCTTAAATAGTTTCTTAGGAAACCTGCTATACCTGCTACTCCGATACCTATCCATATAGAAAACGCATAGAACGATCCCGCGTAAGCGTAGTCTCTTTCGCGTGGTTCAAATGGTGTTTGATTCAAGTAAAGCACTATGGCAATACCTGTCATAAAAAACAGCATAAACACCACTAAGAAGCTTTGAAAGCCTTTCTCTTTTAGTCGTAATTGATATATAATTCCAATTATACCTAAAAGTAACGGAAGCATATAGTACACGTTTCTTGCTTTATTGTCTGCCACATCGGGGGCTATGTCTGTTTGTGGCCCTAATCCCAACACATGCTCATCTATGAAAGAGATGCCTGTAATCCAGTTACCACTTGTAATACCACCATCTCCTTGTACATCGTTTTGACGGCCTGAGAAGTTCCACATAAAATATCGCCAGTACATATAATTCAATTGGTAGGAAAACAAGAAACGTATGTTATCCAACATAGTTGGTACTTGCTTTTCGTTCTCTATTCCTGCCCACATTCTATAACCAGTAATATGGTTGCTGTAGCTAGGATTGCCGCTATATGAGTGCATTCGAGGGAGCAACATTGAATTAGTGTATTTGTAATTATAAGAAGTAGTAGCTACATATCTGTCTTTTTCATCTGGCGATGATTTAATGATTTGGCTATACCTGTTTTTTTCTGATGTTACTGCTGTTCCGTCTGCTTTTCTTTCTATTTCAGAAGCAAAAGTTCTACCATATAGTAAAGGTCTGTCGCCATATTGCTCACGGTTGAGGTATCTAGCCAAGCTAAATACATCTTCAGGTGAGTTTTGATCCATTGGTGGATTGGCAATAGACCTTATTGGAATGAGAGCAAAAGATGAATAGCCAATTAGTATTACCAAAAGGCATGTCATTGCAAGGTTGATTAATTTAGCATTTGCTTTTTTCGACATGAATGTAAACGCCGCTGTACCACCAATAAGTACTATCCATAGCAATATACTATCGCCAATAAAAAGAACGCCCGACAAAGCCATAGCCAGTAGAAAAGTAAGCCTTACTCTAGGCAGGTTGGGTTCTTGAGACATTGTTTCCACTATGCTCCAGATAATTACACCAACGAGGGCTATAAGGTAGATAAATAGGCCCGAGTTGTACGACATTCCTAATATATTTACTGTCATCAACTCAAACCATCCGCCCACTTTTGTGAATCCAGGTATAATGCCATACATCAACACAGCAATAAGACCAAAAGAGAATAAAAGCGAGAGGGCAGTGCCTTTCCAATTAACCTTGTCGTGCTTTTTGTAATAGTAGATAAGTACTATTGCAGGAATACAAAGTAGATTCAACAGATGGACACCAATCGAAAGACCCATCATATATGCAATAAGAACTATCCATTTATCTGAGTGTGGTTTGTGGGCATTGTCTTCCCACTTGAGTATGAGCCAAAACACCAATGCTGTAAACATTGATGAGTATGCATACACCTCTGCCTCTACTGCCGAAAACCAAAAAGTGTCGGAGAAAGTATAAACTAGAGCACCCACCAAACCGCTACCTATCACCACAACTATTTGTCCAAGTGTAAGGAATTGTTGGTTAGTTTTTAAAACAAGCTTACGTGTTAAATGTGTAATTGTCCAAAATAGGAACAATATAGTGAGGGCACTTAACAGTGCCGACATAGCATTTACAAGAATGGCTACATTGGTTGGGTCAGAAGTAAGTTGTGTGAAAACATTGCCTGTAAGCATAAAAAAAGGAGCACCAGGAGGGTGGCCCACTTCTAATTTGTATGCCGATGTAATAAATTCACCACAGTCCCAAAAGCTAGTTGTTGGTTCTATGGTCATTAAGTAAACAACTGCAGCAATTACAAAAACTGCCCATCCTGCAATGTTGTTAATCAACTTATATTTTTTCATGAAAAGTGTTTTTTAAAACCTATGTTACAACAAAGTAATTTTGTTTTGATTTTCGACTATTTGGATGCAAATATACATAAAAGTAAGTAGAACAGATACAGTATTATTGCGAATAAAACCAAAATTGGTGATTTCTAGTGCTTTACTAGTACTATTTATTACATTCTTATTAATCTGTATATTAACTTTTACTATACGGGAATGGATGCAAGAACCTTCTACATCAGACTATAGTTAATATGAATGAAATGCTTTTTGCTTTCACACTTTGCTACTTTGCTTACTGTTATTAATAAGATAGTTAGACAATGATTTATGTATTGCTTATAAGGCAAAGCTGTGAGTGAGAATAATACGGGTTTAATGTTGTTTAGGGTGAGATATAATTATCATCTGCTACAATAAAACCGCTAATAAGCATATAAAATGAAAAAGCCCAACTCAACGAGTCGGGCTTTTCTGTATAATTATATAGCTAATTGTAGTTGAATAGTGTCAACTCTTAATTCTCAATGTTGTCATCAATAGCTTCAATCTTTTTTACTATCAAATCTAATTCAGCTTTAATATTTTCAATCTTACTGTTCATATCATCCAAAAGGGTACTTCCTTTTTTAGATGATGCTGTTAAGAAGCCAATATTGTTTTCATAGGTTTGGAGTTCCGATTTCATTCTTTCAAACTGACGCATCAGCTTTTCGCGTTCGTGATATACTTGTCCACGTGAACGATCTGATTTTGTCATCTCAGAAATATTGGATTTGAATGAATCCAGTTTTCTTTCCGATTTATCGATATTCAATCGTGAATATTGTGCATCGGCAGCTTTTGTAAAGTCGTTGTGTGCAGCATCCTTATCTTTATAAGGAACAAAACCAATTGCATGCCACTCGTCCATCAACTCTTTTAATTTCACTACAGCTTCATCAGCAGGTAGAGCAGTGTCGATGTTTTTTATCTTTTCAGTAGCCTCTGTTTTTAATTTTAGGTTATCTGCCTCTTCTTGACGAATAGATTTTGTGTGGAGTTTCTTTTGATCAAAGAAATAGTCACAAGCACTAATAAATCTTTTCCATATGCGTGAAGAATCTCTGCGTGGCACCATACCAATCTCTTTCCAATCGCGCTGAAGAGCAATCATGTCTGATGTGGTGTTTTTCCAGTCTTGGCTATCTTTAAGTGCTTCGGCACGTTCGCAAAGTTCTGTTTTCTTTTTAAGATTTTCGTCTAGCTCACCACGTATCGATTGGTAATAAGCATTCTTACCTTTGAAGAATAAATCGCAAGCAGCACGGTAGCGTTTAAAAATCTTTGCGTTTACTTTTCTTGGAGCATAACCAATTTCTCTCCAATCTTTCTGCAAGTTAAGTACTTCGCGTGTTTTAGCCTCCCAGTCTCTTGTGCTTTTAAGTAACTCAATATCTATTGCTTCTAGCGTTTCGCATAAAGCAACTTTCTTCTCGTAGTTCTCGCTTTCTTGTGATTTAAGCGATTCTATTCTTTCTTGATATTTTCTATTTATCTCGGCTGAAGCTTCTTTGAATCTTTGCCAAATTAGCTCCCTATCTTTTCTTGCAACTGGGCCTATATCGCGCCAGTCTTTGTGTAGCTTTTGTAGTTGATGGAATGCTGATACAACATCGTTCTCTTCAATCAACTTCTCAGACGCTTCGCACAAACCTATTTTACTTTCAAGATTTTTCTTAAAATCGTAGTCTCTATACTCATTGTGTATGTGTACAATGTCGTAAAATTTTTCAACTTGTTCTTGGTAAGACTTCCAAAGTGCATGTTCTTTACCGTGAGGAACTAGTTTTATGCTGTTCCACTCATGTTGAAGCGATTTAAAATCTTGGTATTTCTTATTGAAGTCTTCTTGACTTTCTGTTAGCGCTCTCACCTCTTCTATAATGGCAATTTTGCGCTCATAGTTTGTCTCTTTTTGCTTCTCTTCTTCAATTGCAATCTTTTTTCTCTTCTCGGCCAAAGTCTGTAAAAGGTTTTTGCCTTCAGTGTGCAGTTCAGATTCTTTTATCACAAAATCTTCCTCTTTGCCACCACCTGTCAAAAACTCTTCTTTTTGAGTCTCCGCCTCTTTGTGTATTTCGCTAAAAAACAGACCTTGTACTTTGTCTAACTCTTTGCGTGAGAATCTATCTTTACCAGCTAGTTCACGAAGTTTGGTTACAATTTCCTCAAATGTCAACGGTGCACTTAGCTTAGGCTTTTTCTTTTCAACTTTAGGCTCCTCTTTCTCTTCTGAGGCAGTAGGAGTATCCTCGGTTTTAACCTCTTCAGCTTCGGTTGAAGTTGTTGTTTCTTCCTCCGTTTTAGCAACAATCTCTTCTACAGCCTTCTCCTCTGTGGTGCTTTCTTCAGTTTCAGCCATAGGCTTATCTTCAGATTCTGTTTCTGCTTCTGTTGTAGCAGGTGCCTCAGCATTGGGTGTTTCTTTAGATTCAAGTGTAGCTTCTTGCTCCTTCTTGGTTTCTTCGTTAGCTTCTATGTTTTGCTCTTGAGCGTTAGCTGCTGCAGCATCAGAAGTGGGTGTTTCGTTTGAGTTGTTTAAATCTTTTTTCTCAAAATTGTCATTCGCATTCATTAGATCATTCCTGTTTTTAGTTGTAAATCGTTTTTTAATGACGATTACAAAATCCATGTTATCTTCATTTCCTCAACTGTTTACTTGAAATTCAGCTGGAAAATAAGATCTTAACTATACCATATACAAATTAAAGCATTTTTTCTCTGATATCACTATTTCAGCATATATATTTGACGTTTTAACATTAAAACCGTGCTATAATTGAAATCAGCAATCAATTTATCTTTTAATGACAGTTTATTTTTTTATCTTTGTATAGTAAACATCAGAATCTAAAAATATAAAAATATGACTGAACTAGTAATTCGATATGCAATTTCAACACGTCTTAAGTTGCAAGCATTAATTGCATCTGTTTATTTAATGATAATATCTATAGTGTTGGTTGTTCTTCAATTGATGAAACCTGAATACAATGCACTCTTCTTTGTAGGTGTAGTTGGATTTTTTATTGCTCTCTCTTTACTTTTATCATCTACTATATCACAGCCAAAACCATTAGTAAGAATGGACAACGATGAGTTTGATCTAAACTTTCCTAAACAACGTCTCAATACTACTCTCTTCTGGAATGAAGTTACGCACATTGGTATTGGTCTTAGTTATATAACACTTGTAGTTGCAGAGCAGCAGTTGACAGTAGATTTAGAAATACTAAGGTATCACGACTTGAAGGTGTTGAAGGCTAAGTTGATAGAGGTAGCTGAGTCGAAGACTATTCCTTATAATAATATTTAATAAATGTTGAGTCAGAGATTCATTCAGATTTAATATATTGCGTTTAATCCTCATATATAATATAGGAGTGAGTGCGTAAGTATTTGATTTTTTTTGTGTTTCCAGGGTAAGTTGAAAACTTAGTGTACAGACGAGCAGGTGTTTTATAGGAGATGATTGCATTATTGTTTTATTTTTCATAGTAAGTGAGTTTTAAAACCGACATCCCCAATTTCCACCCTTTATTTCATATCGAGGCGACCGACTTCTCTATATTCACTTTATATCGCTACTATTGAAGTTCATTTTCTAAGTTTTCTTGCTGCACTTTAACCTGTGTATACAATAATGCCTTTTTATTTGCTTGTTTACGCCATGTTCTACATCTATTTAAACTAGACTGAGAAGATTTTCTATAAAAAACAACGTGTCATCCTCTGTTTTTTGGTGGAAATAGAGATAGTGCTGATCGCCCATTCATGTTCTTGAATTCTAGTGCAGAAAAAGTCCCTTTTTATTGCATTTACTTAACATTGTAACGAAAAACAGAAAGCTTTATACGAATATCTATGATTTTCTCTAAAATATATTATCTTTGTTAAAAAAGAAGCTTGATTGTATTTCTCTATATTATAATCAATTTTCTTGAAGAAAAAATTCATAATTGAATTTACAAGACATATTAATACCACTGTCATATGAAAATGCGAAAACACATCTGTTTGTTTGCAAGCTTTTTGTTAAGCTTGCTAGTTTTCTCATCCTGCTCTGAGAAAACTAAAGAACCCACTATTGACCCTTTCAATTATTCTATTGTGAAGAAAGTGAATGGAGAAAAAGCTGCTGTAGTTAGCGCCCATCCTCTTGCCAGCGAGGTTGGTAAGTTAATACTAAAGAAAGGGGGCAATGCTATAGATGCGTCTATAGCCATGCAGTATGCCCTAGCAGTTGTATACCCAAATGCAGGCAATATAGGAGGTGGAGGTTTTATGGTTTATCATGACAAGCATGGTTATAACCACACCATCGATTTTAGAGAACAAGCTCCATTGGCTGCTCACAAAGATATGTTCTTAGACAAAGAGGGTAATGCAGTTTCTACTATGAGCCAAGATGGCCACTTATCTGTTGGTATACCAGGAACTGTTGGCGGATTATTTCTTGCTCATAAAAAGTTTGGTAGATTACCAATGCAAGACTTGCTTGCACCCGCAATTAAACTTGCAAAAGAGGGGTTTGCCATTACAGAAATGGAGGCTAAGGGTTTGGAGCGAGTTGCTAAAGATTTTCAAAAGTATAGCACTGTTGCGTCAGCATTTTTAAAAGAAGAGAAATGGCAAGCGGGTGATGTTTTAATTCAAGAAGATTTAGCCAACACTTTGCAGCGAATTTCAGACCAAGGCCAAGCTGGATTTTACGAAGGTGAAACTGCAGACCTAATTGTAGCTGAAATGAAGGGGGGTGGCGGTATAATTACTTTAGAAGACCTTAAAAACTATGAGCCTATAGAAAGAGAGCCTGTTGAGTTTTCTTATAAAGGATACGACATTGTTTCGATGGGTTTGCCATCGAGTGGAGGTGTTCTGCTCCAGCAAATGCTGGGAATGTTAGAGGCTTATCCAATAAAAGAATATGGTTTTCAAAGTGTAGAAGCAGTGCAATTGATGGTTGAAATATCGAGACGTGCATATGCCGATCGTACAGAACACATGGGAGATCCTGATTTTGTATCCGTTCCCCTTAATAAGCTATTAGATAAAGATTATATACTTCAAAGAATGAGTGATTTCACTCCCGGTAAGGCAACATTAAGTAGTGTTGTGCAAGGAGGTTTGTCACTAGCACAAGAAAAAGAAGAAACCACTCATCTATCTGTTGTAGATGAAGAAGGGAATGCAGTTTCTGTAACAACTACTATTAATGGACTTTATGGAAGTAGGGTAGTTGTGGGAGGAGCTGGATTTATCTTGAACAACGAGATGGATGATTTTAGTGCAAAGCCTGGAGCTCCCAACTTGTTTGGTCTTTTAGGTACAGAATCAAATGCAATAGAACCCGGAAAAAGAATGTTAAGTACAATGACTCCAACTATTGTTTTAAAGAACAAAAAACCTTTTTTAGTTTTAGGTACACCAGGCGGCTCTACTATTCTTACTTCTGTATTTCAGACAATAATCAATATTATCGAATTTGATCTTTCTGTTGAGGATGCTATCAATAAACCAAAATTCCACCATCAATGGCAACCCGATTTAATCTATATAGAAGAGGGATTTTCGGAGTCTGTTAAAAACAATCTCGAAGAGATGGGCTATAAGTTTAAAGTACGTTCACCTATAGGTCAG
>SMER01000158.1_pt1 | contig 18381 bp, 13 predicted proteins | sample 2456411 | NCBI WGS metagenome assembly SMER01 (sample SAMN10132597, study PRJNA489261) | soil metagenome | isolation source: day1 antibiotic-silt loam soil ammended with raw manure from dairy cow... | place: USA | collected 2015-05-01 | reverse complement strand
GCCGTGACTCTCTACGTTGGCCTCGTCTATTACATATATACCGTACTCGTCGGCAAGTTTGTAAAACATTTCGGGTTGAGGATAGTGAGATGTGCGGGCCGTGTTTACGTTGTATTTGCGGAAAAGTTCAAAGTCTTTTCTCATTAGCTCTTCAGTAACGTAGTGTCCTGTATGCTCGTTGTGTTCGTGCACGTTCACACCTTTTATCAATACGGGTTGTCCGTTTATTTTAAACTGTTTGTCTTTTACTTCAACTGTTCTGAAACCAACTTTAATACTGGTAGCTTCTACTGCTTTTCCATTTGCATCACTTAGTTGAAGAAGTAGTGTGTAAAGGTTGGGTTCTTCTGCCGACCATGTTTTCACGTTGGCTATTTCTTTGCTGAAAGCAATGGTTGTTTTTTCGGCAACAGTCGCTTTTTTTGTCTCTCCTCCTACCACTTTCCCATCTGCATCCTCAAGTATGTAAATAAGTGAGAATTCTTCCGCACCATTGTTAGAGCTTGCTACATCAACTTCTAAATTGAACGCGCCTTGTGTGTATGTTGCATCAAGCGGAGTTTGAGCAAAAAAGTCTTCGATGTGTAGTTTTGGACGTGTATAAAGATATACATCGCGGTCGAAACCGCTTATACGCCAAAAATCTTGACACTCAAGGTAGCTTGCGTCAGAAAAACGATGTATTTGTACAGATAACACATTCTTGCCAACAACTGCAAGGTCTGTAATATCAAAACGTGCAGGAAGTTTTCCGTCTTTGGTCATTCCTAAAAACTCGCCATTGAGGTAGAAGTAAGCTACCCCTTTAGTAGCATCGGAGCTCAATATTATTTCTTGACCGTCCCACGATTGAGGAATTTCGAACTCCTTACGGTAAGTTCCTGTTGGATTAAATTCTTCTGGAACTAATGGAGGAACTGGTTTGTCCCAAAAGGGTGGGTGACCAGGCGAGGTGAACTCGTAAGTAGCATTGACATAAATAGGAGTGCCAAAACCTTGAACTTCCCAATTGCCTGGAACTTGAATGTCGTTCCACGATTGTGCATCGAACTGCATATTGTAGAAATCTTTCATTGGGCGCTCGCTAAAGTTATCGGTGTAGTGAAACTTCCAAGTGCCATTCAATAGCAATACATTGCTACCTTTTGATGAGTAGGATGCCTCTTTTGCATCAGTAACATTTGTAAACGAGAAGAAACTACTTCTTGGTGGTAGTTTATTGATGTTCACCAATTTTGGGTTGGTGATTTCTGCGTAGCGATTCTCCTGATCTTGTGCAAAGACCGAGAAGCCTATCAGAGCCATTAGAGTAACTAAGAGTTTTGTCTTCATTTTTTATTAAAGCTTTTTGTAGGGTTATAAGCCACTAGCGTAATTAACAATAAAGTGTGCTTATTACAAAGATAAAATAATATTGGTGTTTAAAGCTAATAAACAGAAGCAAAATGAGCATATAAATAGATAATTAAACCTATGTGTATGCTCATGTAGAGGGTCAAATTGGTTTGTCGGTGTTTAATAATAGCAATTCAGACAGCTCTTTCAAGGTGTAGCTTATAGTTATGCCTCCAGCATTTTTGTTCCTATCTTCAATAATTGAATAGCTATTTCTCTATGTCTAGTCATTTCATTAAAGATTGTATCTTCAGCCAAAACACCATGAGATAGCTCTTCTGGGCTAGGAAAGTCTTCCTTGTTTGATGCCTCATAATCTTTTATCCAATCCTCTCCTATGTAGTATTTTATTATATCATCGTATAGGGGCATTTTTTCTATCCACTGCTCTAGGGCAGTTTCCAAATTTTGTAATTCTTGGCTCATTTCATTAAAAGAGTTTTCCATCTTTTCTATTCGCTGGCGTTGTTGTTGTTGTTGTTTCATATTATAGCATAAGTTATCAACTAGAAACAGATGTCGTTATGTCTTTTGTTATCTGCTTTTAGTTTATTCATATTATTGTTTTACAAATATATTAATAATAACCCTTGTTAGGGTAAAGTATTGTATGGCAGGTTGGTATTTGGTTTTGAGTTGTCAATGGTTATTATACTATCAACAACAAATTTGGTGAACCCTCGCCATGGTATAGCCGCAAAGTACTCTTTGTAGTGTAGTTGTACGTTTTTTCCACTGGCAAGCATTAGTTCCTGAGCTATTTTTTTATCAGCTACTGAAAATTCAAACTGATTTGACTGAAAGCCCTCGGGTTTATCAGCCCTGAATCCTGTTTGAATCAACTTCCCCTCGTATGTTTTAAATACTACCCCTTTGTGTACCAAATAATTGAGCTCGCCTGACTTTACACCCGTACCGAAAACAAAGTAATACCTAACAAAAATAAATATTCCGAGTGCAAGAATTAAAAATAACACGATGTATCTTTTTGCTTTTGATTTTCTTTTTGGAGCTTTATATTCCTTCATGATGATTTATGTTTTGCTGATTATCTTAAAATTGATTTAAGTAAAAGAATCTACTGTATTAAACGTGTAGAAGCAAAAAGAGTTTTACTGTTTGTTCTATTTGTCAAGCATATTGATTTACACAAATGTTTGCAATGGTGTTAATGTTTATAATTTCATCTTGTTTTTAGTGATTGTTTTTTAAGATATCATGTTATATCTTTAACTCGCCAAGAAAGTGTTGTGTTAAATAGTTGTTTGTAAGGTGCTTGTGTGCTGTTTGATGTTTTGTTTAAATGAGGTTGACACATTGTCTTTGCTAACTTAAATCGTGTTGTTTCATATAATGCAGCGGTCTTTGCCAATTTCCATGGACGTTTCGCATATAGTGCATTGGTCTTTGTCGATTTCCACGAGTTTTATTCATTGCAAAAGGTCAATTGTCATCTTTTCTACTTGCTGCTTTAACAGGTGTTGTTGTTATTGCTCTTATTTTAAATATATAATGGCTGTTTTTGTATCTATTGTGAGCAGAAACAGAATTTTGAATGTAGAATCGATTAGGAAGTTGTTCTTTTCCGGTGGAAATTGACATAGTGAAGTCCTACTTTTCAAATTGTCGCGTTTTAATGTGCTAGTAGGAACTCTTTTAGCAGGTGAAATTAACGCTTGTTGAGGTAACTACTACTTCCCTCGTATTCGTTTTGCAAAAATATAAAAGTAGTAATTGAAGCATTTAACTCATTGCTAAAAATAAAAATTAGCTTTAGCATGTCATAAATATCTATTTCAATATACGATTCTCCTTTAAAATATGTAGATTTGTGTGATAAATAGATGAGCTGTCAAAAACAAACAGCCAATAGAAAATAAGCGGTTAAGTACTTAAACGTAACAATAAAACAAACATAGTTTTTCAATCTAATTATTAATTATTAAATTCTAAAAGCATGAATAGAATCTTTTTGGTAGCAAGTATGCTATTGGCATCATTTTTATTAATGGCGCAAACAGAAACAGAGGGTTATGAATTTACAGTTGTAAAAGAAAATCCTGTTACAAGTATTAAAAACCAAGCAAACACGGGTACTTGCTGGAGCTTTGCTGGGGTTAGTTTTCTTGAGTCGGAACTATTGAGAATGGGCAAAGGCACACACGACTTGTCTGAGATGTACATTGTACGTCGCAACTACGAAGACCAAGCTAAGAAATATGTTCGCCTGCATGGCAGCCTTAATTTTAGCGCTGGTGGTTCGTTTGCCGATGTTATTGAAACAATAGATGAGTACGGAGTAGTTCCAGAAAACGAGTATCGTGGTCTTGAGTATGGAGAAGATAACCACAAACATGGTGAGATAGATTATATCTTGAAAAACTATGTAGATGGTGTGATAGCTAACAAAAACCGCACTTTAACTCCTGTATGGTTTAAAGGTTATAATAGTGTTTTGGATGCTTATTTTGGTGAGAAGCCTACAAGCTTTCAATACAATGGAAAATCTTACACACCACATAGTCTTGCAGCTGAGTTGGGTTTAAAAACGGACAACTATATCTCGATGACCTCTTTTACGCATCACGATTTTTACACACAATATCCTTTTGATGTGCCAGATAACTGGCGTTGGGCAAACTCTTACAACGTACCTATGGATGAGTTGATAGAAACTATAGACAATGCTCTAATGAATGGTTATACAGTAGCATGGGCATCGGATGTGAGCGAAGTTGGTTTTTCTAGAAGTGGTATTGCAATTGTTCCAGACTTAGAAGCATCTGAAAATGCTGGTAGCGACCAAGCACATTGGTTAGGAATGACGCCTGGCGAAAGAACAGGTGAGATTCGTGGCAAAATTGGCAAAGAGGTTTTGAAAGAAAAAGTAATTACACAAGAAGAGCGTCAACTTGGTTACGACAATTACCAAACTACCGACGACCATGGTATGCATATATATGGTATTGCAAATGACCAGCATGGTAATAAATATTATATGGTGAAGAACTCGTGGGGCGAAACAGGCCCATACAATGGTTTCTGGTATGCATCTGAAGCTTTTGTGAGATTCAAAACTATGAATATTACAATAAATAAAGCTAGTCTTCCACAAGCAATCGCTACTAAACTGAATGTGAAATAAGAAATAATTATCTATTCTCCTGTTATGGATAGGAGAATAGTAAAAATAGGGCCTGAGCACATCATCTACAAATATGGTGTGCTCGCCGTTTATTAATTTTTTTAAATTCTAAAAGCATGAATAGAATATTTTTAGTAGCAAGTATGCTACTGGCGTCGTTCTTTTTATTGGCGCAAACAGAAACAGAGGGTTATGAGTTTACAGTTGTAAAAGAAAACCCTGTTACAAGTATTAAGAATCAGGCAAACACGGGTACTTGTTGGAGTTTTGCTGGTGTTAGTTTTCTTGAGTCGGAAGTCTTGAGAATGGGCAAAGGCACACACGACTTGTCTGAAATGTACATTGTGCGTCGCAACTACGAAGACCAAGCTGTGAAATATACGCGTTTGCATGGCAACCTTAACTTTGGTCCTGGTGGTTCAACTGCCGATGTTATTGAAACATTGGATGAGTACGGTGTAGTTCCAGAAAACGTGTATCGTGGTCTTGAGTATGGAGAGGATAACCACAAGCATGGTGAAATAGACAATCTTTTAAAGAACTATGTAACTGGTGTGGTAGCTAACAAGAATCGCACTTTAACTCCTGTATGGTTTAAAGGTTACACTGGTGTATTGGATGCTTATTTTGGCGAAAAGCCAACAAGCTTTCAGTACAATGGAAAATCTTACACACCACAAAGCTTTGCTACTGAGTTGGGTTTGAAGTCAGACAACTATGTATCGTTGACCTCATTTACGCATCACGATTTCTATACACAGTTTCCTGTTGAAATTCCAGACAATTGGCGTTGGGCAAACTCTTATAACCTACCATTGGATGAATTGATGGAAACTATCGACAACGCACTGATGAATGGTTACACTGTAGTATGGGCAACCGATGTGAGTGAAGTTGGTTTTTCTAGGAGTGGAATGGCAATTATACCTGACTTAGAAGCTTCAGAAAACGCAGGGAGCGACCAAGCTCATTGGTTAGGCCTAAGTGCTGGTGAAAGAACAAACGAAATTCGCAACAAAATTGGCAAAGAGGTGTTGAAAGAAAAGACAATTACACAAGAAGAACGTCAAATTGGTTACGACAATTACCAAACCACTGACGATCATCTAATGCATATATATGGTATTGCAAATGACCAACAAGGCAATAAATTCTATATGATAAAAAACTCTTGGGGCGAAACAGGTCCATATAAAGGTTTTTGGTATGCATCTGAAGCTTTTGTGAAGTCTAAAACTATCAACATGGTTATTAATAAAGCTGGTTTGCCAAAACCAATTGCTAGTAAACTAAATGTAAAATAACGAACAGATATTTATGCTCATTTCTAGACTATACAACATATTTAAGCAACATCCAGTAGTAACTACCGACTCTAGGGTGTGCCCTGAAGGTGCAATGTTTTTTGCGCTTAAAGGACCCACCTTCAATGGTAACAATTATGCAGAGTTGGCTATAGAAAAGGGTTGCTCATATGCTGTTGTTGACGAATGGGATGAAAGTAAAATACGGCCCAAGCACATCATCTTTGTAGATGATGTGCTTGCCGTTTTACAAAAACTGGCCAATTATCACCGTAAAACATTTAAGACTCCTGTAATTGCTATAACAGGCACCAATGGCAAAACAACCACCAAAGAGTTGGCTGCGACGGTTCTCTCAAAAGAGTTTAAAGTGCTTTATACACAGGGTAACTTCAATAACCATATTGGTGTGCCACTCACGCTATTGTCTATGACCAAAGAGCATGAAATAGCTGTAATAGAAATGGGTGCAAGCCATCCGGGCGATATAAAAGAGTTGTGCGAAATAGCAGAGCCAAACTTCGGGCTCATTACTAATGTGGGTGTTGCCCACATAGAGGGGTTCGAATCTGTAGAGAATGTGGTGAAAACCAAAAAAGAGCTGTTCGATTATTTAGAGCTGAATAATGGAAAAGTGTTTTTCAATAACGCTTTGAAAGATGTTATGACTCTTTTGCCCCAAACAAGTGTAAATGTATATGGAAGAGGCGATTCGTCTCTTTTTGTTTCGGGGTCTGTGTTATCCAACTATCCTTATTTGGAGTTTGAATGGCAGTTTTTTGAAAACAAACATCAAGTTAAAACACATTTGATAGGCGACTACAACCTAGACAATGCCTTGGCTGCAATTACCTTAGGTAGCTTTTTTGGAGTCAACTCAGATTTTATAAACGATGCTTTAGCGTCGTATGTGCCCAAAAATAATCGTTCTCAGTTTGAGAAAACAGAGAAGAATACACTCGTTATTGATGCTTATAATGCCAATCCTACAAGTATGAAAGCAGCATTGGATAGTTTTGTAAACTTCCCGCTTTCTCCTAAAGCATTAATATTGGGCGAGATGCGTGAGTTGGGTGGTGTGAGCCAAACAGAACATCAGCAACTTGTTGATTTGATTGAGGCATACTCTTTTACCAAAGTATACTTAGTTGGCAGTTCTTTTAAAGAGTTAGATACAGACTTTCCGGTTTATGATAATGTGGGCGAATTGATGGAGGAGTTTGCCGCACACCCATTGTTGGATCACTGCATTCTTATTAAAGGGTCAAATGGGGTGCAACTAGATAAGGTGGTAGATATCTTATAAATCTATCAATTACCACTAAACGTTACATCCAGCACAACAATCTCAGATTTTGTGCCTATTCTATATTGCGGACCCGATAGTCCTACGCCAGAACTTACAAACACATGTGTGTCGCCCTTTTGCTTATACCCACTTGAAACTTCAAATATCATGCGCGTTAAGATGTTGAAAGGGAATATCTGTCCATCGTGTGTGTGTCCGTAAAGAGCAATGTCTGCTCCATTTTCCATCTCTTCGTCCAAATTATCGGGTGTATGGTTTAGTACAATCATTGGCATAGAGGTGTCGATGTTTTGCTCTTCAATAATTGTCTTTAGATTTGCACGTCCTGCATATACATAATCTTCTCTTCCTATAATATAGAACGAGTTATCTATCAATACAGCAGAGTCTCTTATAAGCTTGATGTTGGCATTATTGTCTAGCCAATTCATTTTGGCTTCGGCTTCATACCTAAATTCATGGTTGCCTGTGCAGGCATATACTCCCATAGCGGGGTTGAGTCTTAAAAACTCTTCATGCATTTTCTGATTAATAAGTGGCGCTACTTCAGCATCCACAATATCACCCACAAAGACAACCAAGTCGGGTTTTTGCTCCAAAATTAAATCTACGTATCGTTTGGCATATCGCTTATCAATTAAATAGCCTAAGTGTAAGTCGCTTATCATTGCAATTCTCATAGAAGAGATATCGCCTGCACTTTTGTTAATAGTGATTTCCTGCTTTGTTACTACTGGGTTTTTAAATTTTTGATTACCTATATACATAATAGCAACAATAGATAAGGTAGTGACAATAAAAAACAGAGCGCCAGAATTGCGGGGATGATTATTAAAGTATGAGCCTAACACAGGTTTCTTTCTATTCAGATAAAGCACCAAATCTATAATCAACCACATTAGTGTCATGTAAAATATAAACACCATCCAGGTTGATCCCATCAACCATAGAAATCTAACTATATTAATGGGGAGAATAGGGTAGAGTAGTAGTCCTGTTAGATAAAGTGCAAATTCTATAACAAAGAATGATGCAAATATGGCACGCCATGTTCTCTTCTCTTCTAAAAGCCTTAGACCTTTTAGAAAGATATAAACATTGATAGATAGATGTACAAAGAGAGCGTAAAAATATACTGTCATGGCGCTTTATGTTTTATAGTTGTTTGTTTGCAATATCAAATACTACATATTCAGATTGAGTACCCAATCTAAACTTTCCACCCCAAATACCTAGTCCCGAAGATACATAAATTTTCGTTAATCCTTTCTCAATCATGCCATGAGGATTTTCGAACATCGCCTCCACTACTAATGTGATTGGAAATATTTGTCCATAATGTGTATGTCCCGAAAACTGAAGGTCGATGTTTTGATTCTCGGCCTCTTCCAAATTGTTGGGTTGGTGATCTAGCAGTAGTTTGAAACTTCCATTGTGTACTCCATAAACAACCTCGCTTAGAGGCTTCCTGTCTCCATTCATTTTGTCGTCACGGCCAATGAGTGTAAAATTGTCAGTAACCATGAATGTGGCATCTTTTAAAACCTTTATATTTGATTTGTTGTGAAAATCGATACTTCCTTCCAATCCTGCAATATACTCATGATTTCCCAAGCATGCATACACACCCATAGGAGCTTCAATCTGTTGTAGTATTTTGTCTAACCCCATGTGTTCCACTAGCGCTATATTATTGTCAACCAAATCGCCACCAATAATAACAATGTCAGGCTTCTCGGCATTGATAATATTCACCCACTCTTGCAGCTCATCAGGGCCAATGGTGTAACCAAGGTGTAGGTCGCTAATGCCCACAACTCTTAAAGGCTTTTGATTGGGTGATAGCTTAGAGGTTTCTATATCGAAGTGTACCCTTCTTTTGTTGTGGTATTTAATGTTTCCAAGAAAAAGAAGTAGCAGTACACCACCTACAATTACTGTGAGTGATAGGTAATTATGATGTGTGAGGCTATATAAAACATCCTTATTTATAAAGTGAAATATCCTGTTGGTTAGTTTCACCAAATCAATTGCTGCAAATATTAAAATAAAATAGACAAAACCAATCATCCATGCTGTTCCTATCTTATATAGTAGTCCGCCTGTTGCAAACGATAAGCTTTTATGAAGAGGAAAAAAGACAAAAATAGAACCAATGCAAATTGTAAGAATTGCGATAAAAATAATTCTAACCATTAGGTTGGCAGGAATCAATTGGTATATTCGCAATGCTACATAATAGTTGGCTGCTAAGAAAACAAGAAGTATAGAGATAAAAAAAGGCACTTTCATTAATTGTTTGTTTGTTGTAATTGTTATAAACTTAAAAATAAACTAACCCATATGGGTACAGAGAAATCTATTATAATACCATGAAACAGCGCTATAATAATATAGTCTGAGCCCGAGTATTTACTTATGATAGGCAAAGTTGTGTCCATTGTTGTAGCACCTCCAGCACATATTGGTGCAAGATTGCCAAAATATTTAACAATCCACGGAGCAAGCAGTAGAACAATGAACTCGCGTATAATGTTTGCAAGCAATGCAATTGTTCCTAACTCTGGGCCACGATACTCGGTAATGAGAATACTCGACAAAGAGTAGTAGGCAAAGCCAGCACCCACGCTTAGGCAATCTGTTATGCTTCGGTCTTTAAGGAAAAAACTTATAACGATAGCTCCCCCAAAAGTTCCTATAGTAGTGGCCAGTGGCACAAGCATTATTTTAAACCCCACAGACTTTGTGACGTTTAGTATGTTTTTATTGGTGCCTATCTGTATGCCCACAAAGAATAGGAGAAGATAGAGAATCCATTTCGAAATGTCGTTCTCAATAAAGTATACTGGCATCAATCCAGGTATGGCAAGGGCTATGCCTAAAGCAAAGAACAACAGGTATATAAATGATTGTTTCATGATTTGTTTTCTTTGTTTTTGAAAAAACGATGAAACACAAACCAAGCACACAATATACTGCCAAGCGTTGCAGCAGAAGCAATAGCAAAAGCATCGAAACCAATGCTTGCAAAGCTTTCAACAATCTGTTTGTTGGCTCCCACAGCAACTCCTAAAAAAAACAATAAAACTATAATTATGATATTGATTACTGAACCAACATGTTGTTTGTATGTTCTATTGCGTATCAGATAGCCAACTGCTACACCTGAAAGTATGAAAATAAAAATTGACAGCATAAGCGAGGTCTAATTAAACAAAGCTCTTTTGAGTAAGCGAGTAATTTACAGCAAAAGTAATGAATTATTCTTTATCTGTAAGAAAATAGTGAGCAACTAACTTTTAAAAAAATATATTTGTGATTACCTTTGCCCGCTAGTATATTTTTAAGCTTTATAGAACCACATCCATTATACATCTATAAAAAGCAGTTGTTGGTATATCTCATTTTAAATTCTAATGAATGAGGTGTACTTTTGATTGCTATTATATAAAAAATATGACAGAACAAACATTGCTCTAATCAATAATTGAAAACAATTCTGACAATGAAAAAATACTTTATTCTACTGTTACTTTTAATCTCCTTTACATATGCATATTCACAAGAAGCACTTGTGAAAGGACAACTGTTTGGAGAGGCCGATAATGAGTTTCTTCCATACGCTACAATCTCTGTGTCGAAAGATGCAAAAATGACAACAACAGTCAAAAAGCTTCCAACTGATGGAAAAGGATTCTTTAAGACAGAGTTATCTGAAGGAGACTATTTTCTTGCATTTCAATATGTGGGAAAAAACACATTGGTAAAACAAATTTCTGTCCCAAAAGGCGGAAAAGAGTTAGACCTTGGTAAAATAGTTGTAATGGAATCGTCTACAGAGTTAGATGAGGTGAGTGTAGTAGCTCAAGCTCCATTGGTAAAGGTTGAGATAGATAAGCTGACTTACAATTTGAAGGACGACCCCGAGTCGGCTACCTCAAATGTGCTAGACATGCTGCGCAAAGTGCCTTTAATAACAGTTGATGCTGACGACAATGTGCAACTAAAAGGAGGATCTAACTTTAAGATATACTTAAACGGCAAACCTTCTAATATGCTAGCAAACAATCCTTCGCAAGTGTTGAAAAGCATGCCAGCCAATAGTATAAAAGACGTAGAAGTTATAACAGACCCAGGTGCTAAGTACGATGCTGAGGGTGTGGGTGGTATCATCAATATTGTTACAGACAAACGAGTTGACGATGGTTATGTAGGCTCTGTAGGTGCAGGGTTGGACTCTCGTGGAGGCTACAATGGCAATGCCTATGTAACAACGAAGTATGGCAAATTCGGATTTACAGGTAATACCAATTATTATACATTTAAATCTCCTGATAGTGAATCTACTTTTGAACGTAGAGATTTTTCACGACAGCCTGAAACAATATTAAGACAAGATGGAGAATCAGGATTTGATGGCAGTGGGCTTATGCTTAGTGGTATGATTAGTTATGAGATAGATACACTAAATTTAATAAGTCTTTCTCTAAATGGATACAATGGTACTGGAACTAATAATACCAATACTAAAGTAACTTCCACAGGAGGATACATATATGGATACGATAGAATCTCTAAAGGTACAAACGAACATGGTTCTATTGATTTATCAGCAGATTATCAGCGTTCGTTTAAGAAAAAGGGCGAATTCTTAACACTCTCTTATCGATATGGGAACAACCCCAATAATAGTGAAGGGGAAACTATAACAGAAAATATTGCAGGAACACCTATTCTTAGATTAGAGGACTATAGAACTAGAAGCTTTAATGATGCAGATGGAAATGAGCATACTGGCCAAATTGATTATGTAAACCCTTTAACAACGAATCACACCATTGAGGCAGGGCTAAAGTATATTTATAGAGATAACTCTAGTGAGGGTCAAAATATGTATTTTAACTCAATAGAAAATAAATGGTTGGAGGATGTAAGTCGTAAAAATGATTTACAACACGACCAATATATTGCCTCTGGTTATGCAAGTTATGGTTTCAAAAAAGATAAATTTGGATTGAAGGCAGGTTTGCGAGCAGAGCAGACCAAGCAAGATGTGAATTTTATTAGTAAAAACGATTCTGTGATAAAAACCGACTTCTTTGATTTGGTTCCATCACTTGCTCTGTCTTATCAAATGAGTATGACACAAACTTTGCGATTGGGGTACAATATGCGTGTTTATAGGCCTGGTATATGGCACCTCAATCCGTATGTCAACAATATAGACCCACTAAATATTAGTTATGGTAATCCTGATTTGGATGCAGAGAAAAACCACAACATATCTTTGAACTATGGTTCTTTTTCAAGAAAACTAAACTTGAATGCAAGTGTTAACTATTCGGTAACAAATAACTCTATTACCCGCTATGAGTTTGTGAAGGATGGAATAAGTAATACTACTTATGGTAATATCGGTAAAAGCCAATCGACTGGCGTAAATGCCTATATAAGATGGGCCCCTACCAATGATTTGAATATGTTTATAAACGGTAATGTCGATTATATCGATATTAGCAGCACCGAAAATGCAGCTTTGAAAAATAGTGGTTTCTCTTACCGAGCTTTCTCTGGTGTAACCTATACTTTGCCCTACGATGTAAGGTTTTCTGTAAATGGTGGCTATTTTGGTAGCCGTATTATGCTACAATCAAAAATGGATCCTTTCTTCTTTATGTCTTTTGGGCTAAGCAAGAGTTTCATGAACGACAAGCTTGATGTTGCCATTCGTGGAAGCAATCCATTTCAGAAATATATGGACCACAAAAACTTTACCACTGGCACAAACTTTACACAAGAGAGTCTCTTCAGACGTCCTGCTCAGTCTATTAGTTTGAATGTAACATTCCGTTTTGGAGACCTCAAGTCTTCCATTAAGAAAATACAAAGAGGAATAAGCAATGAAGACGTTAAATCTGGCAATGGTGGAGACATGCAAGGACAAGGAGCTACTACGCCTACTGAATAACCGATAGAGTGAATCAAGGTCTTTAGATTTTACAACCTATATTATAATTGAAAAAGTGAGGGGAGCATTCCTCTCACTTTTTTGTATCTTTGCACACATCATTTTTTTATATTTACTATTATGCGAATTGATATTATAACTGTTCTTCCCGAAATGATTGAAGGAGCGCTCAATTGCTCTATCCTTAAACGGGCACAAGATAAAGGCTTAGTTGAATTTGGATTGCACAACCTGCGCGACTATGGTATAGGCAAGCATCGTAGGGTAGACGATTATCCTTTTGGTGGCGAGGCAGGCATGGTAATGCAAATAGAGCCCATTGATAATGCTATTGCATTCTTGAAATCGCAACGCAATTATGATGAGGTAATCTTCACATCTCCCGATGGTGAGAAGTTTACACAAGGTATGGCCAATCAGCTGTCTATGATGAAAAACATTATTATTCTTTGTGGTCACTACAAAGGTATCGATTTTCGTATACGCGAACATTTAATAACACGCGAAATATCGATAGGAGACTTTGTGCTTACTGGTGGTGAGTTGGCTGCTGCTATGATTGCCGATGCAGTTGTTCGTGTTATTCCTGGTGCAATCGGCGATGAGCAGTCTGCTTTGTCTGATTCTTTTCAAGACAACCTATTGGCTCCCCCTGTATATACGCGCCCTGCAGAATATAAAGGTTGGCGCGTGCCCGATGTGCTTCTCTCTGGTCACGAACGCAATATTGATGATTGGCGTATTGAGCAGGCAATTAGCAGAACTAAAAAGTTGCGACCAGATTTATTGAAGGATAAATAAAAAACTCAACTGTTCACTTTTCTCACTATTCATCATAAAGGTATAATTACAAGCCTTATAGTTGCAATAAGATAGTGTAAGCGGGTATATAAATATCGTTTTGGAACCCTTTGTTTTTTTAGCACAATTAATTTTTCGACAAGCAATTTTAAATGTCAGAAAAGTTTGGGAAAAGTTTGGGATATGCTTCTTTTTCCTTTATATTTGTGAAGATAAAAATATATCTAGCCACAAATTTAAAACACTATTATGAACAAAGAATTTTATCCTGCGGAACCTTTCCGCATTAAGAGCGTCGAAACCGTTAGAATGATTTCACGTGAAGAACGCGAAGAAGTAATCAAAGAAGCTGGTTACAATACTTTTTTAATTAACTCAGAAGATGTTTACATTGATTTGTTAACCGATAGCGGAACAAATGCAATGAGCGACAAGCAATGGGCCGGAATGATGATTGGTGATGAGGCTTATGCTGGTAGCAAAAACTTTAAACACCTTGAAGCTACTGTTCAAGAACTGTTCGGTTTTAAACATGTTGTTCCCACTCATCAAGGACGAGGAGCCGAAAACTTACTTTCTCAAATTGCTATCAAACCAGGACAGTATGTGCCAGGAAACATGTATTTCACTACTACTCGCTTCCATCAAGAGAATAATGGTGGTATCTTTGTAGATATCATTAGAAAAGAAGCTCACGATGCAAGTATAGACATTCCTTTTAAGGGTGATATTGATGTTGAGTTTCTCGAAAACCTTATTAAAGAAAAAGGTGCAGAGAATATTGCTTACGTTTGTTTGGCAGTTACTGTAAACTTAGCAGGCGGACAACCTGTATCTATGAAAAACATGCGCGAAGTAAGAGAATTGACCAACAAGCATGGTATAAAAGTATTTTACGATGCCACACGTTGTGTAGAGAACGCTTACTTTATTAAAGAACAAGAAGAAGGATTTGCTGATAAATCTATTAGTGATATAGTTCTTGAAATGTTTAGCTATTCAGACGGATGCACCATGAGTGGTAAAAAAGACTGTTTGGTAAACATTGGTGGTTTCTTGTGTATGAATGACGAAGATCTGTTTAACGAAGCAAAAGAGCTAGTAGTTGTTTACGAAGGTATGCCTTCTTACGGTGGTATGGCCGGCAGAGACATGGAAGCAATGGCTATTGGACTGAGAGAGGCTATGCAATTTGAATACATAGAGCATCGTGTGAAACAAGTACGCTATTTAGGACAAAGATTGTTAGAGGCAGGAGTGCCTATTGTTGAGCCTGTTGGTGGTCATGCAGTGTTTTTAGATGCACGCAGATTCTGCCCACATTTAACACAAGAACAATTGCCAGCTCAAAGTCTTGCAGCTAATCTTTATGTAGAGTCGGGTGTAAGAAGCATGGAACGTGGTATTGTATCGGGTGGTAGAGACCATAAAACTGGTAAAAACCATGCACCAAAACTTGAAACTGTACGTCTTACTATTCCACGCCGTGTATATACTTATAGCCATATGGACTTAGTAGCCGATGCTGTTATTAAATTGTATAAGCACAAAGAAGATATCAAAGGACTCAAATTTGTATACGAACCTAAACAGTTGAGATTCTTTACAGCAAGGTTTGAGGAGATTTAGTATACCTATTGTAGCGATATAATATATAAACATAAGAGACGCAATTAATTGCGTCTTTTATGTTTATAGTATGTTTTATATCTTCGCAAAATCAATCCATTTACTATTCTCCTCATAATCCTCAATAAGTGAGCTTTTGTTATTGAATGAAAAACCAGCCATTAGTTTTATTATATCCTGTTGCAACATCGTTATTGCACTTTCAATTAAATCTTTTCTAAAGCCTTTTTGTGCCAAGTCTATTACTTGATTCATAGAGATAATTCGTCCAATAACCTTTCCTAATTCTACAGAGTTTCGTTGAGACATTTCGGTATCTATATTGAAATTCATCAGATCCTTCAAATAGTCTACTGCTCGCTGAGTCAAATCATACCCTTTCATAAACTGGAAAAGATTATTCTCTTTGGCTCGTTTCATCAGTTTCATTAATCCTTCGGTTATTTGTGCATAAAGTATATCATTTGAGCCTTCAAATATTTGAAAAGGACGACTATCAACTGTGGCGCGTCCCACAATGTGATTTAACTTATATGACTTTGCACCAATCAGTTGCATTACAGATTGAGCTGCTTCTTGCATCAAGTCTGTAATCACACTTTTAACTGCATTGGCCTCCAAACCCTGTGGAGACATATCTCTATCAGATTTTACTTTCTCGCTGCTATTTACACACATAGCTGAACAAATAGTATACGATGCTTGAAGCTTAGCTATTCTACTCTGCACTTGGTCATAACTTAAAAGGCTCTTGCCTCCCACAAATCGTTGTTTACAATGCGCAATGGCTTCGTCTAACATTCGCTTTATAAAACCCATTCCCATTCCTGGGAATTGCATTCTACTACCATGAAGTAAATCAAGCATCATTTTTATACCTGTAGTGTGCGGTTGCAATTTCTGCGAAACCGGAACTTCAATATCAATATGGTTTCTACCGTAAGGAATTGCATAGAGCCCTAAGTTTTCGAATACTTCATCCACTACAATTCTTTGTCCTGGAGCATTAATATCAACCATAAAAAAATCGATATCGCGTTGCAAATTGCCTGAGTTGGTTTGTTTTCTTGCTGTCATCAACCAGTACTCTGCCCAACCTGTTAGTCCGGCCCAATGTTTGGTTCCTTTTATCTGATACTTATCATCTTTTAAAGTGTGCGATGTTTGCATGTTCAGTGCATCGCTACCAAAGTCGGGTTCGGTAATCATAAGTCCACCCATAGTTTTTTCTTCTAAAAACTTTTTGAATACAGGGGCTTTTACTTCTTCTTGTCCGTATTTTGCAAATGGTTGTAGAAAAAGCGCAGAGTTTATTCCTAAAGTCAAACTTAAAGCCAATGATTCGTAAGATGTTGTAGCTAGCAGCTCAAGAATTTCGTTTGTTTTAGCACCGCGACCTCCATATTCTTTCTTAATACAAATTGAGAGAGGATTTACTGACATTATTTCGCGTAAAACAAAAGGCGGCAAACCACGCTTTATTGCTATTTGGTCTATATTAGCACGTTCATGGAAAACCAATTTCATTTTGGTTTTCAAATCGCTCATTAAGTCTGCAATAGGTTTAGTATTGCTGTTTTGAGGTGTAGGGTTTATATTGGATTGTGTCATATCGAGATGAATTAAATAATAAAAATGGTTGGTTTCTTCCAACTCTATTATTTAAACAACCAACAAAGATTTATGTTTTTAGAGATAACAACACTATCTACTATAAGCGTGTTTTACAGGTCGCATCTACGAAGCTCGAGTTTGATTCCAAAGCATGTACTACAGACAGGTCGCTCTTACAGAGCTAAAAATAGTTTATATATAGTAGCTATTAAATGCAAAGCAATCAAATCTTTAAATGTAAATATCCTCTCGCTCCCGCTTCATTAAACCACGCGAAAGATTCTTACTACTGCCCCTTGTCTTTGCCGAGGGGCTAATGATTTTAGCGTTTGTAACGCGATTTGCCGAATGTATTTGTTGCAAACAAATAAACCATTGACCCCTTCCCGCAATACTGACGGGACAGGTTGTTGCAAACGAGGGTAGGAGCAACGATTAAACGATTAACCGATAACCGCTATTTGTAGTGCATAACTACAACTACCCTGCAAATTCTTAATTCTCACCTCTTAGCGTTTTTAGCGTTTTTGCGAGGGTATAATTCTCAATTCTCAAATGTCACTTATTTTGTTGTAGCTTTTTTTACAGGCCACTCCTACGGAGTTAGACTTTCTTGGTTGATCTGGTTACTACAGACGGAGCTGCATCTACGATGCGCTTGAGTAGGTGTAATATTTGAAGGGTTGCTCATTGTTGTTGCTCTAGTTTGAACGATTAAACAAATAAACGATTAACCAATAACCGCTATTTATAGTGCATCACTAAAACTACCTCGCAATTCTTAACTTAACTCTTAACTTAATGACATTGAACCCGCGCGACCAACTTTGCCCTCGAGACCCTTCTGAGTTTAATAAAACCCTTCACCAATATAATCTATCATTAGCGAAGGGCTTTATTTATGCTAATTGATAGGATTATTTTAATCCTATACCAATTCAAGATAAATATCTTAAACTAATTTATCAAGCGCTTTTTCCAAATCCGCTATAATGTCTTCCACATTTTCCAATCCTACAGATATGCGCACTAAGCCTTCGCTTATATTGCTAGCTTTTCTCTCTTCTGGTGTGTAGGGTGAGTGAGTCATGCTAGCAGGATGTTGAATGAGCGTTTCGGCATCGCCTAAACTTACCGATATCTTCAACATTTTAAGGCTATTCAATAGTTTTTTGCCACCTTCAATACCACCTTTTACTTCAAAAGCAATCATTGC
>SMER01000099.1_pt1 | contig 18635 bp, 16 predicted proteins | sample 2456411 | NCBI WGS metagenome assembly SMER01 (sample SAMN10132597, study PRJNA489261) | soil metagenome | isolation source: day1 antibiotic-silt loam soil ammended with raw manure from dairy cow... | place: USA | collected 2015-05-01 | reverse complement strand
GAAGAGATGGCTGAGGCTATGGGCATACCCTTCGAAGATATAAGAGAAAGAATTTCAGGATTACTAGAGTCAAATCCAATGATGGGATTACGTGGTTGTCGTTTAGGTAACCTATACCCAGAAATAACTGAAATGCAAACGCGCGCTATTATTGAGGCTGTAGTAGAATTGAAACAAGAAGGAATAACAGCTATTCCCGAAATAATGGTTCCTCTTCCAGGAATATTATATGAGTTCCTTGCGCAAAAAACAATTATAGACGAAACCGCTGTCAAAGTATTTGAAGAGAAAGGCGAGTCTATTGAGTACAAAGTTGGAACAATGATAGAAATACCACGCGCTACGCTAACTGCACATAAAATTGCATCTGAAGCCGATTTCTTCTCATTTGGTACTAACGACTTAACTCAATTGACATTTGGTTATAGCCGCGATGATGTTGCTAAATTCTTACCTATGTACATTGATAAAGGATTCCTTAAACATGACCCTTTTGCAGTACTAGACCAAAATGGTGTTGGTCAATTAGTAACTATGGCAACAGAAAGAGGCCGTTCTGTAAAACCTGATTTAAAATGTGGTATCTGTGGAGAGCATGGTGGCGAACCTTCTTCGGTGAAGTTCTGTCACAAAGTAGGACTAAACTATGTTTCTTGTTCACCATTTAGAGTGCCTATTGCTAGACTTGCAGCTGCACAAGCAGTTTTGGAAGAAGAGAAAAACTAAACTATGTGATATAGCATATCATATATAAAACTAAAAAAAGTGGAAATCGTTATGATTTCCACTTTTTTCATTTGTCCTAGTTCCTATTTTGAAAAGAAACTGTTGAATATACCTGTTTTATTTATTCACCCATTCTGTCGAAAATCTGTAAGTGAAATCTACACCTGCTGGACTAGCTCCCATTTGAGTCTTGTAGAGGAAGCTTGATTTTTGTTGCGGTTTATCACCTGACACATCATATACATAGATTTTGCTATCAACATACGAAGAAGTTGCAACCCACAACTCTTTTGATGTGGGATGAACCCCCATAATACCATAAATAGTTTGAGAAGAGTTTAGATAGTTAACATCAAATGTCTTAGTTATATAATTATATCTAGTAGCAGTACTAGCACCAAAATCTGGTGAATCTATAAAATATAAGTGTGGGTCTTTAAAGCTTGCACACAAACCAACTGCTGGAGACCAAGACGATACTGAAAACTGCAAACCACTTGGTAAATCTTGTTCACTTAAAATTTCACCTGTATGATTAAATCCAACAATTTTGGGAGTGGAAGTGAATTCTGCAGAATATTGACCACCTTTGAATGTAGATGCTAGAGCAATATATATATTGCCATCAGCAGCTTTCACAACCCCTTTTACTTGTCTTCCTTCAAAGGGAATCTTTTTTTCTATTGAACTAGTTGTTGGATCAATAATAACCAAGCTGTGCCCCACACCAGCAAACACTTTACCTTTCGAATAAACCATCCGTGTTTTAGTTGCCCCTACTGATGTAAAAGCGCCAAAGGTTCCTTCAATAGTGTTTTTCACTGTAACAGATTGGTCACCCAATTCCAACTCACAGATACCAGATGTAGTTTCCATTTCATTATCAGAGTATTGTACATAGGCTCTGTTTTCGCTAGTTACTACAAGGTGCTGAGGCCAAGTTCCTTTTCCCTCTGGAGTTTGTATGATCAAAGGATCAGCATATTCCATTTTGAGTGTTTTAGCATCACATACTACAAATCTGCCAGCTCCACCCATATTGCTTCCATTTTTTGTGAGCAGGTAAATTTTGTTGTTGGCAATGTATATATCCTGAACAACGTTACCTATTTCAAGTCCATCATTCGCATTTTTAAATACATTTTGATACTCTTTTTTTGCTTTATCGTAATAAACCAACATTCCATTTACTGTTGTCATATTACCTTCGCTTACAATAAAAGTTCCATCAGGATCTGTAAAGTCAATAGAAGCTCTTAAGTCTGCTTTGGCCAAGAATACTAATCCATTTTTATCAACACCTTGAATCTTCAAGATTCCTCCAGAGAAAGACTGTTTGTTTTGTTTTGGAGATTTAACTGTAACAGTTTTCTTTGTTAGATTAAGTTTAATAGTCCAACCCTTAGGTTGCTCAATTATTTCGGCAGACACAATGTTTGCAGTTTTTAGTTTCAGCTCTTGTTCTTCATCAAAGTTGAAGAAAAAGTATGAACTATTATCTTCTGGAGCTTTAAATACTAAAGATGTATCTATTTGCTTAGGAATTTCTATCGTACTACCGTCGGCTAGTTCAAAGATTACAGACTCTTCTGTTTCAGTAATTTTAGTGAAGAAAGAATCCCCATCGTTACCTACCGCTTTTATGGGCTGTCCATTTCCATCAATTATTCTCGCACCATTAAGCGTCCAATAACCTTGATCATCAACGGCTAGTGTTGGAGTATTACCGTCTTCTCCACTTACACGAAGTTTATTATTATCTGAATCTAATAAAAACTCAACTACACCATTGGTTTCTACTGTCCAATAATAAACACCTTCGACATTTTTAACGCCAATAACAGGGGCATTTTCTCCATTAACCACCTCAATTTTACTGCCATCATTAAAGGTAATAACATAACCATTACCTTCAGCCAATGCTTCAACTTGAGTAATAATCTTCCCTTTATTTAAAGCTTCAACTAAACTTTCTACTGATGCTATTTGCTTGTTAATCTGAGTTAACTCAGTTTTAATATGATCAATCTCCGACCACAAATCTGCATCATCATACTCACAACTAAACAGCAGAAGACTGCTCAATAAAATAAAAAAAATGTTTCTTAACTTTTTCATACCTGTTTAAAAATTTATAATTATACTTTGAATACTTTTAATAAAAGCACTTTCGGTAATTATTATAAAAAAAGTTTATGTAACAAGGTACGTTAGATTAGCTGCAAAGAACTGTCTTCACGTTTTGTCCATACTTTAATCCCCGAAAGTAATGAAATATTTATAATCGTTTTGGCAGGTCTTCTGACTTACTCCCGTGATTGAACGCCTTCCCATCCTTATAAAAACTAAATGGACAGTGGCAAAAGTATATGTTCAACACGTAATTGGAGCTTACAGCAGCGGGTCTGTTCAGGATTTACACCTGATTCCCTTTTCATTTCTCGTTTTCGAAGTTGCATGAACGAGAAACACCAAACGTTTCGGCAAAGATAAGACTTATTTTGACAATATTCACATTCTACAAGGTTTATACCTGAGAAGTATCTGAATATATCATTTTACAAGAAGCTTTGAGTATATATTGTAATTTATCTTTATAACTCTAGCTTTTTCGAAAAGTACATAATAACAGCTAGAATGCAAAACAAGCCAATACTCCCTACAAGCAATGCATAACTCTCCATTTGAATGAGGATAAATACAAAAACATATAAGAATGTTAGCAGTGCACCAATAAACAAACCTAAGTTTTTATTCTTAAGAATATTCGACATGTGTAATACAATTAAGGCCGTAGTCATTATTGCGGCAATAACATAGGCAATATTAAAGCCCCATATCTCTGATAGAGAAAGTAATAACGAATAGAAAAGCACCAAGGCCAATCCAACTAGTAAATATTGAAAAGGATTAACAGCTTTCTTTTTCAATACCTCTATAAAGAACACAACTACAAATGTGAGCAATATGATAAGGATAGCATACTTTATGCTTCGTTTGTTTTGTTGATATTGATCGACCGATTGAATAAACTTGACACCAAAAGCTGCTATTGCCATTTGATTAATAGCCGTTGCATTATCCGCATCTACAGTTTGACCGAAGCTGCGATTTAAATCAATCACTTTCCAATGAGCATTAAACCCATCGTTTGTAACATCATGACTCTCTGGTAGGAAGTCACCACCAAAGCTAGGCGTAGCCCAGTCTGATGTAACTGTAGCGGTAGTTGTTTTGCCTATGGGCACTATGAATAAACCTTGTGACCCGTTTAGATGCAAGTTTATTGAAAATGGAGTTGCTCCTAGCGCCAATCCATCCATTGCAACAGAATCGAGCTTTACATTCAAACCAGCACTAAACAAGCCAGTTGAAAGATTGGGCGAAGTGCTTTGCACCACTCTTTCATAATAGTATTTGTCATTAGAATAATTAATGTCTGTGTATAAGTTTTCAACAGGAATACCAGGTTCAAAGTTATATAATCCATTTCCCAATTGCATTACCACACCTTCGCGAATTCCTTTCAAATCTGATATTCCCATTATCACACGCGCTTCATCCAAGTACATTTGCTCGGGCTTAACACCTGTTTTCGCAAGATCATCTAACCTTAATATGCCTGTTAGCTCTACATCAGAACGATAGAGAGATACATCATAAATGCCACGCTTACGCTTTTCTACTTTAGCATTGGCCAATACATTCAACTCGGTTGGAAAAAGGAGTAAGCTTTTGCGTATTAACTCAGTTTTATCCTTCAGTTTTATTTCCTGAAAATAAGGAATAACTATAGCTGGGCCAGTAATTACTTGTTCCCCACTCCACTTGGAGGTTATTTCTAATTCAGCACTTCTCTTTGTTTCCAATCGTTCATAGATAAGGCTACTTATCATACTTAGTGGAATAAGCAGAAAAAGAGTAAGCACTCCTACAACTAATACTTTAAGAGCTGTTGTATGTCGAGACACAAAACCTGCTTTTTTTATTGGTGGTGGACTAGTAAAATATTGTCCTTGTTCTTCCATAAAAAAATCTGTTGACGAATGTTATTTAAAACTGTGCTAGAGTTGAAATAAAAAATATTAATTATTTCACAAAAGTATTATTCAATGCAATAACAGCATCTTCGTAGTGCTCTCTTTTCAATACAAACTGCATATTTACTTGATTGAGCGATTGTCCAAAACTCTCTATATTTATACCTTTTTCATACAATGCTTTGCTAGCTTTGTATAGAAAACCAGGGAGTGCAATATTTGTACCCAACACACTAACTATAGAACAGGGCAAAGTAGTAACACGATAATAAGTAGCGGTTAACTCTTCTATAAGTTTTTCCACTTGTACGCTTTCCCAAACTACTGTTGTTATAGAGTTGGCATTAGTCGATTTTAATATATAGCTTATATTGTGTTTGTGGAAACACTTCATTATACTTAAATCAAAACCCACCTCACCCACCATCATAGGGTCGTGTACTTCAATAGCTATTACTTTACGTGTACCCGAAACTATTTCTGCACGTGGTACTGGTGAAATATAATCGCGGGTAAAAAGTGTTCCTGGATGCTCTGGCTCAAAAGTATTTTTAATACGAATATTTATGTTTGCCAACTCAAGAGGCTTTGCCGCTTTGGGGTGAATAGCCTCCATACCAATATCAGCTAGCTGATCGGCTATAGTAAAACTAGTATGTCCTACAGGAATAGAATTCTCTATACCCACTATTTTTGGGTCGGCGCTAGATAAGTGATACTCTTTGTGAATAACGGCTTCATCGGCTTTTACCTCAACTGCTATCTTACTAAAGGTTACTTCTGAATAACCCCTATCGAATGCACGCATAATACCCTCTGTACCTTTTGTATATCCAGTGGCAACACAAAGCACTTTCTCAAAGTCGATATTGCTAAACTCTTTGTGAATACGTTCATCTATCGTTAGCGGAGCATTGTCATTAAAACCACACAAATCAACAAATCGTGCATTTATGCCATTGTTGTTAAGAATATTTACAGAGTTCCAACCAGAATGAGCTTCTCCAATAGAAGCCAATATTTCTCTAGCAGCAAGCGAAATATCCTCCATATTTACATAGCCCGATGCCATCACTTTGTTTAAGCTATATAATAATGTCTTTGTTTGATCTACACGAAAACGAATAAAATCGCGCGCCTCTTTCAAATCTAGGCCAATATCTGCAAAACCATCGTTTATCAACAATAATCTTTTGGCAAAAGAGTCGAGTGCACTACTAAAATCTTCCCCATTTAAAAACTTATTATAAATACCTGGCTCACCAGTTTTTTTATGTTCCAACAACCAGTTAGTAACATTGTTATAGGCAGAAACCACAAAGATACGATTGTACAGTTCGTCATTTTTGCGACTCCCTATTATAATGTTGTTCAGAACATCCTGAAATTGAGACATTGATGTTCCACCAATTTTTTCTACAGTAAGCATAGTGTATAAATTACTTTGTAATTAAATTCTTATTCCTGAAAAGTCAAAAACTTTTCATCTCTCTATATAAACGCTGTATGGGTAGCCCCATAATGTTGAAGTACGAACCACTTAAATGTTTCACTCCAATGTAGCCAATCCACTCTTGTATACCATACGAGCCTGCTTTATCATAAGGAACATAACGCTCTATGTAATATTCTATCTCGTCGTTGGTCAACTCAGAAAATTCAACATCAGAGCTAACAGAAAAAGAAGTTTGCTTTTTAGTTGATGCTAAGCACACCCCCGAAATCACCCTGTGTGTTTTGCCTGATAAGGCACACAGCATCTCTTTAGCCTCTTCTTTATTAGTAGGCTTGCCATATATAACATTGTTGAGTATCACCACTGTATCGGCAGTTATCAACAACTCATCGTCTTTAAGATTACTAGTATACGAACTAGCTTTCTTTAAAGCAAGAAACTCTGCCACCTCTTCAACAGGCAAATCACTTGGATACGACTCGTCGATATCTGGCAAAACCTTTATTTCAAAATCTATGTCTAACCCTCGCAAAAGCTCTTCTCTACGAGGAGAGTTTGATGCAAGCAATACTTTATAATCAGTTATTCTCATAACGCTTTGCGAAGATTCACTAGCTTCACCAACAAACGCTCAAGCTCTTCAAGTGGCAACATATTAGCACCGTCAGATTTTGCTTTGGAGGGATTTGGGTGTGTTTCAATAAAAAGTCCATCAGCACCAACAGCAATAGCCGCTTTCGAAATAGTTTCAATCAACTCAGGCTGACCACCAGTCACTCCCGACGATTGATTGGGTTGCTGTAAACTATGCGTTACATCCATCACAACTGGGAAACCAAATTTTCTCATAGTAGGAATACCGCGAAAATCTACCACCAAATCATTGTACCCAAAAGAGTTGCCTCGCTCTGTAAGCATTACATTATTGTTGCCCGAATCAACAACCTTCTGAGCAGCAAACTGCATACTCTCGGCCGAAAGAAATTGGCCCTTCTTAATATTTACAATCTTCCCTGTTTTTGCTGCAGCAACCAACAGTTCTGTTTGGCGACATAAGAATGCAGGAATCTGAAGTACATCGGCATATTCCGCCACCATTGCAGCTTCTTGCGACTCATGAATATCTGTTACCACAGGAATCTTGAAAGTTTCGCCCACTTTTCGCAATATTTTAAGGGCCTTCTCATCGCCAATACCCGTGAACGAGTCTACCCGTGAGCGATTAGCCTTTCTATAAGAGCCTTTGAAAACATAAGGAATACCAAGCTTTTCGGTTATTGTTATTATTTTCTCGGCAATTGTGAGTGCCATCTCTTCACCTTCTATTACGCAGGGTCCTGCCAATAGAAAAAACGTGTCGCTTTTTAAATATGATAAATCCATCTTATGCTATAATTTTTAATTTGCTGCAAGATACAAAAAATCCTTTTATTTTAGTTGATTTTTCAATCAGCACATTTAACCCTTCCTATCGATAAACATATTTGCACTTTAATTTAGGCATAAAAAAAGATGACAAATAATATTTGTCATCTTTTTTTATGTATATGTTGTAATCTGCTTACAAGGTAACTATATTAGTTAATACCTAGTTTAGCTTTCACTAATGGATTGGCATCAGTAGCAGTTGGGCTATGATACGCAACAGAGCCAGATGCTAAATCTAAAATATAGATAAACGCTTTCTCTTCACCTACAGCTTTTATAGCTTTCTGCAATTTGTCTTGAACAGGAGCAAGCAGTTTTTGTTGCAAGTCTTGTACCTCTTTTTGACTATTTTGCATAAAAGCTTGGTATCGTTCTTCAATTTGTTGGATTTGTTTTTGACGGTCCATCAATATCGATTCAGTAACATCGTCTGTTGATTTTTGGAACTCCTCCATTTTAGAATTATATTCAGCTTCTAATGCAGTTGCATTTTTCTTAATTTGTTCTTGCTTCGTATTTAGTTGAGCTTCAATTTCAGTCAACTCAGGCATCATCCCAAATAGTTCTTGAGAGTTGATATATGCAATTTTACTTTCTTGCGCAATTAATGCAAGTGGAGCAATTGCTAACAGTAAGATAATTAATTTTTTAAGCATAATAGATTTTTATTTTGTTTGTTGTATGTATTATTTAATTTTTTTGAAGCGCAAAGATAATTCATTTATAGAGAATATCCTAACTTTGCTAATACTTCATCGCTGATATCAATATCGGGCGATGCAAATATCATAGATGTAGCCGACGCTCTGTCAATCACAGCTTTATACCCATTAAAAAGAGAAACCTCTTTTATGGCATTATACACTGCATCTTCAAGTGGCTTAATCAAAGCCTCGCGACGTTGAAACATTTCGCCCTCTGATCCAAAGTACTTATTGCGCAACTGCTGCAACTCACTCTCTTTAGCAACAATAGCATTCTCTCTTGCAGTTTTTTCGTTAGCTGATAGAGTGGCTACACTAGTTTGAAATGATTTGTACATATTCTGTACATCTTTCTGCACTTGCTCTACTTCTAGTTTCCACTGTTCGCCTGCACTTTCCAACTCCTGATTGGCCATCTGGTATTCTGGAATACGTTTCATAATATACTCCATATCTACCAATGCATATTTCTGAGCAAAGCTCCCTAATACGAAAGTAAAAAACAGACCGATAAATAATAATGTTTTCTTCATAATCTTTTCATCATTTAATTTGTGTAGTTCTATTGACCCACTTAATATGAAATCGTTTATAGTGGCATTAGTAAATTATGTTAATATAACGTTCTTTTTAAAACTCTTGTCCAATAATAAAGTGGAATTGGCTTCCGCTACTGTTTCTACTACCACCAACTTTATCAAATCCGTAAGCCCAGTCAATTCCCATCAACCCAATCATTGGTAGATGGATACGAGCACCCACACCAGCCGATCTCTTCAGGTCGAATGGATTGAAATCGCCCACATTTTGCCATGCATTACCAGCTTCAATAAAAGCCACCCCATATATTGTGGAGCTTGGCTCAAGAATGAAAGGATATCTAAACTCAAGACCCAAACGGGTATAAGCACTGGCATTTCTACCAATTGAACCGTTTTCATATCCACGCAAGGCAATAGTTTCGGTTGCATATTGCGAAGAATAACCCGACATACCATCACCACCCACATCAAATGTTTCAAAAACAGATTTCTTGTCTTTGTTGTAATAACCCAAGAAACCAAACTCTGCACGAGTTGCTAATACGGGTGTGCGTTTAATAGCCATTGATGAAAGAGGAGTATAAGTTCTCATTTTAAACTTCCACTTATGGTACTCAAGCCACTTATATTTATCTGGGTTTTCATACCCTTGCTCATCTTTCGGTAAGTTTTTATAATCTACACCATCCCATAACGAGAAAGGAGGAGTTAAGCTCACATTAAATGTAAACTGCGACCCCAATCGAGTATACAATGGATTATCTATAGAGTTTCTAGCCAGTGTTAAGTCTATTGTTAAACTATTACTTACACCATTTGGAATTAAGAAGTAGCGCCAGTTTTTCATGCGATACATTTGGTATCCCAATTGTCCTTGCAAATAAAAATAGTCGTCAGGCCATGCCAATCGCTTACTGTATCCTAATGAAGCTCCAAACACCTCAAATGTTTTGTCGGGGTCGTACGAAGCCTCTATCATATTCTGCTGGTATTGACCACCATAACCCGGATAACCTCCACCATACATGCCACCGCCATACATTCCTCCACCGTACATGCCACCACCATACATACCTCCATAAGGGTCTTGGTATGCTCTATCGCTAATGTCAGACTGGCGAGAGTAGAATGCACTTACCGACAAACTGTTGGGACGCTTACCACCAAACCAAGGCTCTATAAATGAAAATTGATATGATTGATAATACTGTCCGTTTGTTTGTGCACTTAATATAAGTGTTTGTCCCTCACCTTGTGGAATAATACCACGATACGAAGATGGATTAAGCATATTCTTAAGAGAGAAGTTGGTCAACTTCAAACTCAATTTACCAACAAGACCTGTAATACCCCACCCTGCCGAAAATTCAATTTGGTCGTTTCCTTTAGAAACCAAACCATAAGTAATATCTACTGTTCCTGACTCTGGGTCGGGCACCACATCGGGTTGCATATTCTCTGGGTCGAAGTGACCAGTTTGTGCAATTTCTCTAATAGAACGAATCAATTGTTCTTTGCTAAAAACAGCACCTGGCTTAGTGCGCAACTCTCTACGCACAACATCTTCGTAAAGCCTATCATTACCACGTATAGCTACTCGCCTAATGGTTGCCTTGCTACCTTCTATTACGCGAAGCTCCAAATCAACAGAGTCTCCAACAATATTTACCTCTATAGGATCGATATTAGAAAAGAGGTATCCATTGTTTTGATAAATATTTATTGCTGCATCTTCGTCAGTAATAAGACGCTCTTGCAGTTTCTTTTGGTTGTAAACATCACCAGCCTTCATATTCAACTCTCTATCGAGTTGTAGAGAATTGTACTGTGTGTTTCCTACCCATTGTATTTTGCGAATATAATATTTAACTCCCTCATCAATTTTAATATCAATGTTTACAGTTTTATCGTCGTGACTATATACAGAGTCCGACACAATTTCGGCATCTCTATAACCTAACTCATGATATTTATCAAGTATACTTTTTTTATCAGCCTCATAATTTTCTTCAACAAACTTCTTTGTTCTAAACAGATTTATAAGCTTGCCCTTCTCATTAGTCTTCTTCATTGTCCAGGCCAACTTACTATCTTTCAGCGCTTCGTTTCCATAAAAGTTAAGACTATTCACTTTAATCTTCTCTTTCTTATCAACCTCAATGTCGAGTATTATTTGGTTCTTACCAGCCGGGTCGGGTTTCTCCATAATAGTTACCTCGGCTTCTCCAAAACCTTTTTCAGCAAAGTAGGCCTCAATAATAGTTTTCGCCCTATCCACTTGGTTAGGAGAAACTTGATTCCCTTTCACCATTCCAATTTTCTCCTCTATATCGTTACGCTCACCCCTTTTCATACCCGTGTAGTGAATATCTGTAATACGTGGTCGGCCAGTAAGTCTTATTTCAAGCCATACTTTATCGCCTTCAATCTTCTCTACCAAAATTTTTATATCTGCAAATAAACCTTGTTTCCAAAACCTCTCAACAGCATAAGTAATCTCTTCCCCTGGAATCAGTATTTCTTGTCCTACCGATAAGCCCGAAAAGTTGACCATCACAAAATCTTGCTCCTCATACATAGTTCCTTCAAGTCCCGAAACACTTATGTGTTCAATTGTGTACTTTTTGGGAGTTGCTGTGTAGTTAATTGTTGGTGACATAATGACACTATCCTTGGGATTAGTTGACACGGGGGGGGTCTCCTCCACAATTGTCTGTCCCCAAATATTTGCCTGAAAGGCAAAACAAAATATCACTATACTAATAAATGCTTTATTCAACATTGTTTATTTTTTTCGTTTCTCTGTATTGTTTTGTTACAGGATGTTTTATTTATTACTTTCTTCCTCTTTAATCTGATCGCTTGTTTTGCCAAACCTTCTCTCTCTATTCTGAAAGTCGTAGATTGCTTTATACAAGTGGTCATCATTAAAGTCGGGCCAATATGTATCTGTAAAATATAATTCGGCATAAGCCAATTGCCAAAGGAGAAAGTTGCTTATACGCTGCTCTCCTCCAGTGCGTATTAATAAGTCAGGATCGGGAATACCTTTTGTGCTTAAATAGTCTGATATCAGTTCCTCGCTCACATCACGACACAACAATTTGTTGTTTTGAACATCAACAATTATATTTTTAATTGCATGAGAAATCTCCCATTTCGACGAATAACTAAGTGCTAACACCAATGTTATATTTGCTCCATCTTTCGTCTGCTGAAGGCTCTCGTTAAGGGCATTTTTTGTTCTGTCAGGCAATCTTTCATAATCGCCAATAGTAAGCAAACGCACTCCTTGTTTTATAAGGTCGGGCGTTTCCTTCAAAATTGCGTGCACCATCAGCTCCATCAATGCATCCACCTCTTCGTCGGGTCTATTCCAGTTCTCTGTGGAAAAAGCATAAATGGTGAGAAAATCCACATCAGCATGAATAGCTGCCTCAACCACCCTTCTAACTGCCACCACACCTTCTTGATGCCCACTAGATCTATCTAACCCACGATGTGTGGCCCATCGCCCATTACCATCCATAATGATAGCAATGTGTGAAGGTGATTTCTTGTTTTTTATTTTATCTAATAAAGACATGCTCTTTTTGTCCTTAGCTTGTTTATTATTACTACAACTGCTTTTTGAGCAGTTTGCTTAAAGATGCTATAGAAGTTGTTATTTTACATACAACTTATTGATGCGTCCTTTCCAAATCTCAACTAATTGAGCTTCGTTGGATGAAACACCTCCAAATATCCAAATATTATTTTTAATATCAACACTTATCGACATGTTTTCTCTGTAAGAAAACCCTGCAGGCAATGCTTGTTTACTATTAGCCTTGCTCCAAACCAATCCATAGTTAGAAGAAGTGTAAAACACATTCTTAACCTCTTTAGACTTATCCTCTTCAGAAGTCAACATATATATTTTATTGTCATAGTTAAACATTGATGCACCCTTTACATTAAAGTTTAAAGACTTAGAGGTGTAAGTTATTTTGCTCTCACCTTCTTGCAACACCCAAACTTTACTATTCTGCAAACCATTTATATCTTTACCTCCTGTTACAATTAAGTATTTAGCTGTATAAATAAGCGGATTATTTACTCTTGTAAATGTAAAACCCTCAACCGGAAAGCCAGTGGGAATTTCATTCAACACATTCATTGAAGTGAAATTCATTGTTTTCGCAAACTTATACTTATCGCCATCTTTTACAACAGCTAAAATAGAATCGGTGCTAAACGAAGGCAGTTTTCCATAAACAGCATTTACAGGCAGGTCTACTGACTGCTCTGTCCAGGTTAAACCATTCGCAGAAAGATAAACTTTGCCGTCTGCGTTTAAAGCATACCACATTTCACTCTCTTTGGCACTATCAATTTGAATAGATTTTAGAACAACACTCGCAGGCAATCCACTTATTGGTTTATCTGTCCATGTCTCCCCATCTACAATAGGTGAGGTAGAAAGACCAACACTAGAACCAACCTTATAATAGGTGTAAAAGTTACTTGCGTTTGCTACTGTTGCCTGATCTGTTGGTAGGTTGATATAATTGTTTGTTACATTTTGCCAGTATATTGTATCGGGGTCTTGTTGATGCGTGTTTAGTTTAAAATTATACATCTTAGTAGTTACACCATTGGCAGCAAAAACCTCTAAATGCTTCAGCTCATTAATCAACACAGAGTCTGTCTTATTCCAAATATAAGTACTATCGTTGGCCAAGTGTATTTTTATTCCACTAGCACCGTTAGTTTTCACATCCATCTTCACCATCTTCACGTTAAATAGGTAAGGAAGCGAATCTCTATTGAATATAATTGGAGCAGAAGCTACTTGATTTATTGAAAACTGAACACTAGGCAAAACTTTCAAACTATCTTTATTAGAAGAGATTGCTAGCGCCGTAATCTGTGCATCCGACGAATAATCATATTCTATTCGTTCGTTATCGTTTGAATCTAAACAAGAACTCAGAATAAAAATAGTCGCCAAAAGCGTAAAACAGTAGTAAAAGCGGTTGGATATCATTTGTTTCAAAAAATTTGTATAATCTATATAATCTGTGCAAAAGTATGAAGTTTTTCCTCTTCTACCATATATAAATTAATATTTAATTTTAATTTCGAGTTATTCCCTTGTTTATATGATAATGAAGGGAATCTATATACTTTTTAGCATTCATGCGCGAACCACCCACCAACGGAGCTCTTATACCACAGCCAATTTCGATATTAGCAACTTCTATAAAAGCCTCGTCCCAAGCTTCTTTTTCTACAAACGAAGAGATGAGCATACTACCCCCCTCAACTATCAGTGTAGCAATGTTTAGCTCATATAGTTTATGCAGCATTTGCGCAACCATATTATCATCAAAACTAATCTGTATGCTTGTTACATTGTTAGTAATAATAGGGTAAACAGACAATTCTGTAAACACTACTGTTGGCGCACAATCATTAAACAGGTTACTGTCGGCAGGCAACTTACCTCTTCTGTCTAGCACTATACGCACTGGGTTATCTCCAAACCATTTGCGGGTATTCAACGTTGGATTGTCTTTAATAGCAGTATTTGTACCCACCATTATACCCATGCTTTGACTTCGCAACTTGTGAACAATGCATTGCGTAATGCTATTCGACAATTTAAGTGGCGGCAAGTCTCTGCTTCCCCTTTCATTGTCTATAAACCCATCTTTGGTTTGTGCCCACTTAAGAATCACAAAAGGTCGTTTTTCTGTTTGATTTACAAAAAACGACCTATTCAACTCCTTCGCCTCAGCCTCAAGCACCCCCACTGTTACTTCGGCTCCAGCATCCTTAAGCATCTTGATGCCTCTACCTGCCACCTTTTCATTGGGGTCTTTAACAGCCACCACAACTCTTCTAACTCCCTTGCTAGCAATCAACGCTGCACAAGGAGGTGTTTTACCATAATGCGAACAAGGCTCAAGCGAAACATATATTGTTGCCTCTTTTAGTAGCGAATGGTCTCTCACAGAATCAATGGCATTCACTTCGGCATGCGCCTCGCCCATCTTTCTGTGATAGCCTTCACCAATTATTTTATTATTGTGCACAATCACGCTCCCCACCATAGGATTATTCTTGGTAGTTGCCCGTCCTTTCTTTGCCAATTGCAAACAGCGCCACATATATTTTTCGTCTATACTCATTTTTATTTATCTTTGTTGTTCACAGTTTGCAAGATAAGCCTTATTTATGAGTAACCTAAGTCTTGAAAACAAAAGCTCGACAAGAAAAACCTTTCGAGCAAACAAATAAAACAGACCTCATGTTCGAAAATCCTGTAGAATACATTCGCACTCAATTAAAAAGCACTTTCACACAAGGTGAGATAAGAGCATTTACCAGGCTAATCCTCGAAGAGGTGTGCAATCTATCATTTTTTGAAATTGCATCTTGCAAATTTAATGATTTATCTGACAACAAAAAGCAAAATATAATTAGCATTACCAAACGTTTGCAAAACAACGAGCCCATACAATACATTTTGGGCAATACAGAGTTCTATGGATTGACTCTAAAAGTTACACCCGCCGTGCTAATTCCACGCCCCGAAACCGAAGAATTGGTAGAGTGGATACTACAAGAAAACAAACAGCCCACCCCCCACATATTGGATATAGGCACAGGTAGCGGATGCATTGCCATAACATTGGCCAAAAAACTAAAAGATGCCACCGTTTACGCATGGGATGTATCTGATAAAGCCCTTGAGGTAGCTAAAGAGAATGCCAAAACCAATAATGTGTGTGTCAATTTTTCGCAGACTGATGCCTTGCAGCCTCAAGCTGTCAACGAGCACCTACACATCATCGTAAGCAATCCACCCTACATAAGAGAGATGGAAAAAGAGGCAATGACAAGCAATGTACTCGATTATGAACCCCACATGGCTCTATTTGTCCCAGATAGCAAGGCACTTCTCTTCTACAATCGCATTGCAGATATTGCCCAACAGCAACTCTCAAGCAATGGATGGCTCTACTTCGAAATAAATCAAGCAAAAGGCGCCGAAGTGGTGCAACTACTTAAAGAGAAGGGCTTTGTAAATGTTGAGTTGAAACAAGATATATCGGGCAACGATAGAATGGTAAGAGCAATGAAAAAGTAACCGAAAAAGAAAATTCCCAATGGAACAAAAACCAAAAACAGTATCAGAATCCCAAGCTTTAAGCAGAATGGCCAACTTGTGTGCCAGAAGAGAATATTGTGTTTTCGATATAGAAACAAAGCTAAAACGATACGACCTAGACAAAGAGACCATAGAAAATATTATTACCCATCTCATAAAAGAGAAGTATATTGACGAAGTGCGTTACACGCGTGGTTTTATAAAAGACAAAATACGTTTCAACAGATGGGGTAAAACCAAGATAGAGTATGCCCTGCGCCAAAAAAGAGTGCCCGAAGAGATAGTAACCGAAGCTTTTTTAGAATATACCGATGAAGAGCTCAACAACTCACTGCAAGATTTGCTGCAAGCAAAGTGGAAAACCATAAAAGGCGACTCAGACTATGAAAAGCGAAACAAACTTATTCGATTTGGCTTGAGCAGAGGCTTTGATATGAACAATGTTTTGAAGTGCATTAAAACCATAAAGTAATACAGCATGAATCTAGCATGGGTAGCAGAAGAGATTACTCATTATTTATATCCCAATAGATGCTCTTTTTGCAAAATCAAACTATTGCCAAAAGAAATGGGTGTATGCTTGCAATGCATCTACAAATTGCCCAAAACCAACAACTTCGACGAACCAAACAACCTTGACGAAACACTGCTTGCTGGTCGTTTTCCATTCGAAAGAGCAGCATCATTCGCATTCTTCACCAAAGAGGGATTACTACAAGCCCTTATTCACGACCTTAAATACAAAAACAAACCTCATGTAGGTCACCTAATAGGCGCACTATTTGGAGCAGACCTATTGGGGAGCAATTTCTTATCCACCATAGATGTAATTGTACCTGTGCCCCTTCACCCCAAAAAGCAAGTAAAAAGAGGATACAATCAGGCAGAATCATTTGCCCAAGGCATCTCTAAAACTACTTCCATTCCTGTGTCAACAGATGAGCTTATACGTGCCATTAACAACCCCACACAAACAAAACGCTCCAAATCTGAACGTTGGGAAAACGTGAAAGGTGTTTTTGAAGTAACCAACACCAACACTTTTCAAAACAAGCATGTACTGTTGGTTGACGATGTTATTACAACAGGCTCAACCCTCGAAGCATGCGCCATTGCGTTATTAGAATGTAGCAATGTAAAAATAAGTGTAGCAACCATTGGAATAGCTTTATAATTTCATTCAGTAGTTAATTTTTAAAACACCCTTTCATTAATTAGAAAAATCACACTAAAAGTACTATTTTTGTGGCTTATCAAGAATAAAAACAATACAACAGCAATGAAAGCATTAGAAAAGATTACAGCAGAGAAACTATTAGGGATTAAAGCAATAAAGCTACAACCATCTAACCCCTTTACATGGGCCTCGGGCTGGAAGTCGCCCATATATTGCGACAACAGAAAGTTGATGTCGTATCCTACTATACGTAACTTCCTAAAAATTCAGTTTGGCCGCATCATACTTGAGAAGTACCCAGATGTAGAAGCCATTGCAGGAGTTGCTACTGGTGCAATAGCGCCTGGTGCAATAGTGGCCGATTTGCTTGGTCTTCCTTTTGTATACGTGAGAGCTACACCAAAGGGACATGGTTTGGAAAACCTAATTGAAGGAGACTTAAAACCCAACCAAAAAGTTATTGTAATAGAAGATTTAGTATCAACAGGTATAAGTAGCTTAAAGGCTGTAGAGGCCATTCGTAAAGATGGTGCCAACGTAATTGGCATGGTTTGTATATTCACCTATGGTTTCCCCATAGCTACTAAAAACATGGAAGAGGCAAACGTAGAGCTTACTAGTCTTAGCAACTACGATGCTATATTAGAAGAAGCAGTTCGCACCGAATATATAGACGAATCGGAACTGCAAACACTACAAGACTGGAGAGAGAACCCAGACACTTGGGGCAAAACAACAAAATAAAACAGAGCATATATGACAGAGTTTGTAAGCGAAATAAAAAAAATACCTTTCTCAGACGAGATGGTGTTTAAGGTACTTTCAGATTTAAGCAAATTAGAAAACCTGAAGGATAAACTACCAGAAGATAAAATAAAAGATTTTTGGTGCACCCCCAATAGTTGCTCCTTCTCGGTTGACCCAGTAGGAAAAGTAACTTTTGATGTAATAGATAGAGAGCCCAACAAAACTATCAAATTCAAATCGCAAGGATTGCCTTTCGAAGTGGATGCATGGATACAGCTAGTATCGAAAGGCGAAAACGATACACGCATGAAGTTAACATTGCGCGCAAAACTAAATGCGTTTATAAAACCAATGGTGAGCACACCTATGAAAGATGGGGTTGACAAAGTATCGGATGTGATTGCGGGGTTGGCTTATGATGAATTAAGTGAAGGGTAAGGAGTAAGGGGTGAAGGGTGAAGACAGGCTGTCTACCCGATGAATCCTTTTTATATATAATATCAATCCAAATTGGGACTAAAGGTTCTGGTTTGGATTTTTTATATGGCATACAGCTAATAAATTTTCTTGTGTATATATGGGCGTATGCGATACGCCCGTACAATGCTATCTACCGCAAATACAAAGCCCTACCCAACTCATCACCCTTCACGCCT
>SMER01000097.1_pt1 | contig 18778 bp, 18 predicted proteins | sample 2456411 | NCBI WGS metagenome assembly SMER01 (sample SAMN10132597, study PRJNA489261) | soil metagenome | isolation source: day1 antibiotic-silt loam soil ammended with raw manure from dairy cow... | place: USA | collected 2015-05-01 | reverse complement strand
TGCTTGTTTAGTAGCTTCTTTTGTAGTTTATGCTTTGACATTTAATAAGGCTAAAATAAGATTTTATGTTTTACCTGCTTTTTTATTATTAGCTTTGTCATACTTTGCTTCTAAAATTATTGGTTATGAAATTGGGCAGCGCGGGTTAACGCATCGGGACGAAATCTGGATAAATGTTATTTCGCAAATTAAAGGACATTGGGTGTTTGGTCATGGATTATCTACACCGTTTGAGCCGATTCCAATACTCGGCGGCCGAGTATTAGTCCATAACTCGCATAATGTGTATTTGGAGATTATCTACCAAACAGGCTTGATTGGCTTGTTGTTATATCTCAGCGTTTTGTTTTCTGTTATCTATACGCTTTTCAAAGCTTACTTGATGAAGGTTTACGACGATACTAGTGTTTTGGTTCTGGCTTTGTTAGTTTCAGTATCAGTAGTTATGTTGACTGAGTTGAACAGTTGGATACATTCGCCCAATTTGCTCTGGATGTGGTTGTGGGCACCTATTGCTCTATCTTTATCTTTTGAGAGAAAGCTTATTAAGCCTCGCTGTAATAAGTGATTAGCGTTATTAATTGATATTAAGTCGCTCTGATAGTATTAGGGCGACTTAATTTTTAACTACAACTCAGAGCTAAGTTTCAACCACTCTGTATCCTCCGCATCCCTCACCATATGCTCTTCATTCCTCTTCCTCTGCCACTTGCTCAGTGGCCTGCGGAAGATTTTCATGTCTGAAATATCAATCAAGCCAAGCTCGCCCTCGGGGGTGAGTACTACGTTGCCCAGATGAATCGAGCGAAAGTACACGCCAAGGTCTTGGATGTGGTCGACAAACTTGAAAAAACGCTCGCGTAAATCATCGGGGTACTCGGCGTCGCCGCTGTGCAGGTCGCGTAAGGTTGTGCCGGGTAGCGGGTGGTAGTGCACGGCATCACGCTCAATACTTGGGATGCGATAGACCTGGATGATTTTAGGGCAGGGGATGCCGAGTTTTTCGAGTTTCTTGGCATTATCAGCGAAGCGCTGGGCATAGGGCCAGATTGCCGCCGAAGTGATCAGGCGCTTGCGACGAAACAGCTTTAAAAATGTGCCGTCTTGCAGAATCATAACTTTATCGCCAAAACCGTCTTGTTCGATGACTTTGCAATTTTCACGTAGTTTTAAATAGTCTTGGTGATCGAGCTTATGCATGCAGTGACCTTAAAAAATTGAATGGCAATCTTACCTGAAAGAGTATTATTGAGCACCTTTAAGCGCAGTTAGCATGAGTTGCAGTTGATCCGGCCAGTGGCTTTGGGCGATGTTGAAGTGCTGGTTGATTTTGCTGTTGTTGAGTACTGAGTAAGCAGGCCGTTGTGCGGGTGTTGGGTAGTCGCTGCTAGCAATTGCTTTTAGCGTTGGCGCTTTGCTGAGTAACTGCAACTCTACGGCTTGGGCAAAGATTTCTTGCGCAAAATCGTACCAACTGCAAGTGGGGGCGCCGCTAAAATGGTAAATGCCCCAAGTACAACTGCCGTTGCGCTGGTATTGCTGGGCAATCTGCCATAAAGCTTGGGCGATACTAGCGGCGGCTGTTGGTCCACCAATTTGGTCACTGACGATGCTGAGTGCGTCGCGCTCTTGACCAAGTCGCAGCATGGTTTTGACAAAGTTATTACCATGCAAACCAAAGACCCAACTGGTGCGCAAGATAATGTGTTGCTTGCATAGGGCTTGGATTGCTTGCTCGCCAAGTAATTTACTCTCGCCATAGACGCTATTGGGTTGCGGCGTATCGTGCTCACTATAGGGCTCAGAGTGATCACCAGAGAAGACGTAATCGGTAGAAATATGCAGCAAGGGACAGTTTAAGCGTTGCGCAGCGTTGGCCAGGTTTTCTGCCCCGCGGTGATTAACGGCATGGGCGCGCGCACTGTCGCTCTGTGCTTTATCCACAGCTGTATAAGCGGCGGCATTGATAATCAAATCAGGTTGTAAGTGCTGCGCTGTGGTCATAACGTGCGCGGCATCACTGATATCTAAATCGCTTGAGCCTAAGCCATGTATCTGCCAGTTTGCTGGGGCCGACTTGAGCAGTTCTTGCCCAACTTGCCCCTGTGCTCCAGTAATTAACACCCGCATAATGTTGCAACCTCTATTGGCCCGTGTGCTGAGCCGCCTAGATAATAAAAGAGCGGTAAGTTTAGCAGACAGTGCTAAGGGTCGCTGAGTTGGTGTTTGATCTGCGCCTAGCGCATGAGCAGGCTGTGTTAGAATCTGGTTTTTCTTTTGCGGTAATGGAGCCATTGGGATTATGTTGAGCTATTTTCGTCTGTACCGTGAGCGAGGCTGGCATCCCATCAGTGCTGCACAATACCGTGCTGCGTGGTTGCGCTGGGGTGGCAGTGTCGCCACGCACCCAGATGTCGTTGAGCGTTTATCAGACTTAGCCGGGATTGCTGTGCGTTATTTAGGTTGCTCAGTCAATGATGAGCTGCAGGCGGCGGTGCCGACTTGGGGGCGTCATATTGCCTTGGCAAAAGATGTGCTCAAGCGGCAGAAAAAGCGCGGTGTATTTGATTTGGGCAACGCTGAGATTATTCTACCGCAAGCACCGAACAGCAACATCGCTCTACGGCATCAGGCCCGCTATGTATCTGAACTCCATGCGCAGCGTATTTCGACGCTCACAGAGCAGAAGGAAGGTTTAGCTTTAGCCCGAGAGCCTGAGCAATACAGTAAAAAGTTTCGTTATAACCAACGCCGAGAGCAGCGCTTATTAGAAGAGCAGGGCGGCGTGATTGTACCTGTGAGTACTTTATCAGCCGCTGAGCAAGCGCAGATGTACACCAGCTTGTTTGAAAAGCGTTGGGATTTTGCTGTACCCGGTAAAGAGTATCTAGCGGAAGTATTTAGCCTGCTAAGAGAGTTTATGACGGGCAGTTTTATTACCATCAATGATGTGCCTGTGGCTTTTCAAGTGTTGTACCGAGTTGAGGCGCCAGAATGGATCAGCCTTGAATACATCAATGGCGGGGTTGATACCGATTACAATTCTCTCAGCCCTGGGAGTGTTTTGAGCTTTGTAAATACACAAAGTGAATGGCAACACGCGCGTGAGTTAAATAAACTGCTGCGTTATTCGTTTGGTCGCGCCGACCGTGAATATAAAGACCGCTGGTGCAACCGAGTTGCTGTGTATGAGGTGTCCTAATGTCAGTGCGTAAGCAACAGTTACTGAGGCAGCATCGGCGTAACAAGCGGATAACCTTGCTGTTGATTTTTCTTGGACTGCTAGTCCTTGGGCTGTTCGGGCCGCTTTGGCTGTTGCCACTGACCTTGCTGGTCCTCTGGATTGCCCATGAGGCGTGGTTTGCCGATCACTTGTTTTACTCGCCGCAAGATGATTATCAATACCGCTTCCCAGAGGCGGTTGAGCCTATGGGTTTACGCATTGTAAATGGACGCTGGCAGCTTGCGGCTGGCTCGATTGCGCCGTCAGCCACTGTCATTGCTAAGGTGCAGATTAAAAGTAATTGGTTAGGGCGCTGGTTTGATCCCAGTGTCCAAGTCGGCACTGATCAGCAAACCTTTGAGCGCGGTGCACAAGGTGTGCGTTATCTTAATTTAACTGGGCAGGTAGAAGCGTTAATAGCTGAAGGGCTGTCAGTGCAAGGGCGCTTTTGCAGTGTCGCTGCCGATGCAGAGTTGTATGTGTTTGATCAGCCCAGCCCAGTGAATGAAAACATTATGATTCTTGCCCCCCATGCGGATGATGCGGAGTTGGCAGCCTTTGGTTTATACAGCAGTGCTGATAACGTCAGTATTGTTACGCTGACTCAAGGCGAAATTGAGGCTGGATATTATCAGCGCTTAGGTTTGTCGAAAGAACAAGCCGCGCAATTAAAAGGGCGTTTGCGTACTTGGGACAGCATGGCGATTCCATTGTGGGGTGGGGTGCCGCAGGCCAGTTGTGTGCAGTTGGGGTATTACTGCATGCAGTTGCCGGAAATGGCCAAGCAAGCAGATACGCCTTTTGCTTCGAAAGAGTCAGGTGAATCTGATATCCGTAGAGCGCGTCAACACAATAGTCTGCAGTTGCCTGGCGATAGCACCGGCCAGCCCACTTGGCACAACCTAGTGGCTGATTTAGCTGGATGTCTAATGCACTTTAAACCGGATGTGGTGGTGATGCCGCACCCAGAGATTGATCCGCATGCTGATCATATTGCTACAACACAGGCTTTCTTTCAGGCGCTGGAGCAAAGTGACTGGCGACCCAAGCGTTTATTTTTATATGCCAACCATTTGCACGACAATGACCGCTGGCCCATGGGGGATGCCAATACTGGTGTGGCCTTGCCGCCAGCTATGGTTGATCTGCCCGCAGATGAGCTATTTAGCTACGTTCTAAGCGAGCAGCAGCAGTTGGACAAAGCCATGGCGTTGTTGATGCAGCATGATTTACAGCCACCCATGCCGTTGAAAAGACGTTTGCGTCGCAGTATTCAGCAGCTGCTGACCGGTCGCCGTTGGCCGAAAACCGGTGAGAATGAGTTTTTGCGTAAAGCAGTGCGCAAGCATGAATTGTTTTGGGTGCGTGAACTGTAAGAGCTTTATTGCTTGTGCCAATTTAGGGCTGAATCTTTAAAAGCTATTTAGCAGTTGTGATAACAGCTGCCCGCTGAAGCCTAACTGATCCAACCAGTAGATTTGATGCATCAGTACGATCAGCCAAAACACCACTTGGTATGAGGTTTTTTTGGTTTTGTGGCGCAGCAGTTGTTGTGCCAAGAGCGCGCCGGGCCAGCCGCCAAGTAGTTCGACCGCATGCAGCTGTGCTTCTGGAATACGCCACAAACCATGTTGTGCGCTGTATTTGTCACGCCAGTACTGCAAAATACTGACCATGCTCATGCCAAGATAAACCAGCAGCGGCCAGATTACTGCATGGACGTTAAAGTCTTGCCAGATACCGGCAGCAGGTATGGCACAGCTGAGCAAAATTAAACTTAGACCGCGTTTGCGGTTGGCTTGGCTACGTCGCCGTGGACGTTGCAGAGTTTTGTTAGCTTGCGCAGCCGTTTTAGGCTTACGCCGAATAGTTGGCTGATCAATACTCAGCTCTGTGCTGCGCATGTGTTGGGCCCGCAGGCGGCCTTGGGGATCTTTACCGGCAACAAAATAGACATTCTCTCCTTGTTGCGGCCGGCGCTCGCCGCGCACGTCGGAAATATGCACAAAGTAATCGCCAGCTGTGCTGCGAATAAAGCCAAAGCCTTTCTCATCATTCCAGCTGCGTAAGACGCCTTGCTGCTCCATGCTTAAGTCCTTAATCAACTACACCAGTGACGCGCACACGGCGATTGGCTGCTGAGCTTGCAATGGTATCCTGACTGGCGATATGTTCGGCGTAGTACTGATCAATCCAGTTCTTTAAGGCGATTAATAAACCCAGTACGAGAAAAGCCCCAGGCGGTAAAATTGCCAGTAAAAATCCTTTGTAATCTTCAAAGACCACAATCTGCCAGTGTTCAGCAATGCTGCCAAACAGCAGGTGCATATTGGTAAATAGCATGCCAGTGCCCAGCAGCTCGCGGGTGGCACCGATTACCACTAGCACCAAGCCAAAACCAACGCCCATCATTAATCCGTCATAACTGGCCCGCAGTACGGTGTTTTTAGCAGCAAAGGCTTCAGCACGGCCTAAGATCACACAGTTAGTGGTGATCAACGGAATAAAAATTCCGAGAATTAAAAACAACTCGTAGGTGTAGGCTTGCATCAGTAATTCAATGCAGGTGGTTAGCGCGGCAATAATCATGACAAAGGCGGGTAAGCGCACAGCATTGGTGACTGCGTTACGGATTAACGACACTGCGGCGTTAGAGCAGATAAGAACCAGCGCTGTGGCAATGGCCAAACCCAAGGCGTTGACCGTTGAATTGCTGGTGCCAAGCAATGGGCATAAACCGAGCAGCTGCACCAAGCCCGGGTTGTTTTTCCATAAACCATTGATACTGATTTCACGAAATGACACGCTCATGGCTGACTCTCCGCGGTATTTAAGTGGGCAAATAGCTGGGCATGGTTTTGGTCAAAATACTGCAAGGCTTTATGCACTGCGTTTACGACGGCGCGTGGGGTAATGGTTGCGCCGGCAAACTGATCAAAGTCACCATGGTCTTTTTTCACCGCCCAGCCTTGTTGATTTGGCTGGGTTAGGCTTTTGCCATCAAAGCTTTTAATCCAGGGGCTTTTTGCCAGTTCAATACGGTCGCCCAAGCCTGGGGTTTCTTTGTGCTGTAAGACGCGGACGCCGCTGAGATTGCCCTCTGCAGTAATGCCAATTAACAGCTGGATGCTACCGCTGTACCCATCGGGAGCGCGGGCTTGCAGGATAACCGCTGCAGGCTCACCCTCAGCACTGGCAAGGTAGGCTGGAGTTTCTGTGGTGTGGCCTAGTAACGGCTCATTTAAGTAAATAACATTGTCGAGAAGGGCGTTGTCGTAACTGTGCGCGGGTAAGATTTCGCCCAGAGCGCGAATTTGCGCTTCACGCTCGGCCATGGCAATGCGGCCTTTGGTAGTTTGTTGAGTGATGGCAACCACTGCGACAGTCACGGCGGCAAATACAGCGAGCACCAGACTGTTTTTAAGCATCGAACGGCTGAGTTCAGGCAGCATCTTTACTCTCCTGACTTAAAGCCACGCTTCGCGGCTTGGTGTCCATAGGTGCGTGGACGAGTGAAGTAATCAATGGTTGGTGCGCATAAATTCATCAGTAACACGGCAAAAGCCACGCCGTCTGGATAGCCGCCCCAAGCGCGAATAATATAAATTAGTACACCAACGCCGGCGCCAAAAATCAAACGGCCCTGCACACTGGTCGCGCCGCTAACGGGGTCAGTGACGATAAAAAATGCGCCCAGCATAGTCGCGCCGCTCAGTAGGTGAAATAAAGGAGAGCCATGCGAGTCAGAACCGCTGCCGTTCCAAAACAGCACACTCATAATAAATAGAGCGGCGAGCATGCCGACGGGTGCATGCCAGCTAAAGAGTTTCTTGTGTAATAAATACAGGCCGCCTAATAAGAAAGCCAGGTTCACCCATTCACTGCTGTAGCCAGCGAAGATGCCAAAGGCAGGGTTAGTGCTCCATAACTCTTGAATGGTCAGGCTGTTATTGGTTTTAAGGGCATCAAGGACGGTCGCTTGGCTCCATGCATCGGGAAATGCTTGACCAAAAAACACGTGTTGAAGGCCCTGCATGGCGTCGACGCTGTGCGCTGCCGGCCAAATGGTCATATCCACAGGGAAAGACACTAACACGACAACATAGCCAAGCATGGCTGGGTTAAATGGATTTTGTCCCAGGCCGCCAAAGAGTTGTTTGCCAAATACCACGGCAAAACCTGTGGCAACCGCCACTAACCACCAAGGCGAATAGGGCGGCAGTGCTAGAGCCAGCAGTAAGCCTGTGACAAGCACGCTGCCATCTTTGAGAAAAAACGTCACTGGACGCTGGCGTAATCTGAGAATAGCCGCTTCAAACAGCAGCGCAAAGCTGCAGGCTAAAGCAATATTGAGTAATGGGCCGATGCCATAAAAGTAACTCAGCGCGAAAACACCAGGCACTGTGGCGGCTATCACCAAAAGCATAACCCGCTGAGTGCGATTAGCACCTGTAGCGTGTGGTGAGGTAATGCGGGGCAGCGTCATCGATACTCCAAAATAAGGCTAAAGCGCAGTACTAAACGCTGGCTTCTTCGGTTTGATTTAGTTTGGCTAAGTCTTGCTCAGCTTCGGTCAACTCATCTTGCAGAGCAGTTAAAGTCTCAGCCGGAGCTTCACTGCGCTCGGCTTTACGCAGTGCGGCGCGCTTCATGGCAACGGCAATTTTAGCTTTTTTCAGTGCTTGTTCGGCGGCGCTGGGTTCTGCTTTCGCTGTTTTGCCGGTGCTCGCTGTGGTTGTGGCGGCTGGAGTGGCAGCGCTCAATGCTTGCTTGGCTTGTTCTGCAGCGACACGCAGTTGCTCAACCTGCGATTGCAACTCTTCAGTGCCGTGGATTTCGAGCTGCTTTTCAGCTTTGCGTAATGCCACTTGCGCCATGCTGGCAGCAATTTTTAAGCGTTTTACTTCAGCTTCTGCAGCACCAGCCTGAGCATCGTTGGCGGAGCCGGATGCCTGGGCTTGAGCTTCTTTTTTCGCACGCTCGGCTTTGCTGCGGGCTAAACGCTCAGCACGGGCTTGGCGCTCGGCTTCTTTACGCTCTTCCTCTAGGCGTAGACGTTCTTGGCGAAACTCAAAGCGTTCTTTGGCGTGTTCAGCTTTGGCTTGTTTTTGTGCCTGTTCACGAATATCGGCTTTGGCCGAGCGGTAATACTGCACGAGCGGGATGCTCGAGGGGCACACATAAGCACAGGCGCCGCACTCAATGCAGTCAAATAAATTGTGCGCTTGCAGTTGCTCGTGATCCTCGCCAAGCGCATAAAAGTGCAGTTGCTGAGGTAATAAATTTGCTGGGCAGACCTCGGCACAATCACCGCAACGGATACAAGGCATCGCCGGTGCTGGAGGCGGTAGCTCTGCGGCGCTGGCCGCCAGCAGGCAGTTGGTGGTTTTAATCACCGGTGCCGCCAGTGACGTTAAGGTGAAGCCCATCATGGGGCCACCAAGCACGAGACGGTTGAGCTGTGCCTGTTGCAGGCCGGCAAACTCAAGCAGATCAATGACCGGCGTGCCGATTAAGCACTCGACATTCATCGGGTTTTGTAACGCTTGCCCGGTTAGTGTAGTAATCCGTGAAATAAGTGGTTTACCTGCAATCACGGCATCATGCACGGCCACTACAGTCCCAACGTTTTGGCAGAGAATGCCCAGTTGCGCCGGGAGTTGTGCTGAGGGCACTTCTTGCCCTGTGAGAATTTGAATTAACTGACGCTCGCCACCGGATGGATAAATGGTTGGAATAGCCACAACATGGTAGCTGCGCCCTGCGTTGGCTTGGCGTACCGAGGCGAGGGCTTCAGGCTTATTATCTTCAATGGCAATCAGCACGTTTTCGGGCTGGAGTATGTGCACTAAAATATCAATGCCGAGCATAAGCTGGTTTGCTTTCTCGCGCATCAGCACATCATCTGCGGTGATATAGGGCTCGCACTCAGTGCCATTGATAATCAGCGTGCGGATTGGCTGCTCTGCTCTGGGCGAGAGTTTCACCACCGTTGGAAAGCCTGCTCCACCTAAGCCGCTGATGCCTGCTTGGCGAATTTTTTCCAATAACTCTGCCGCTGTAAAATCAGTGAAGTTGGCCGCGGGCTGCAGCTCGCACCAGGTTTCTAAACCATCGGTATCAATCACAATGGCATCAAGTAATTGCCCTGAAGCGTGGGGGTAGGGCTGCGGGCCAATAAAACTGACAATGCCAGAGCTTGGCGCATGGACTGCAGCGCTAATAAGATTGCTGGAGTCTGCAATTAATTGGCCTTTACGCACGTAGTCGCCAACCTTAACGCAGGCTTGCGCGCTACTGCCTACATGTTGCAGTAAGGGCACAATTAACTGCTTAGCTAAAGGCGCACTAACGATGGGAGTCTGGTTGGAGAGGGTTTTGCACTCCGGCGGATGGACGCCGCCACGCAAAGGGTGGATAGGCCAACTGCTCATGATAAAGACTCCCGATCGGTAGCAATCAGTGTGCCGGGTGCCAAAGGCTGATCCCATTTCCAAGTTTGTAAGGTGTCGGGCACTGGTAGCATATCAATACAGTCGACTGGGCACGGCTCCACACACAGATCACAGCCGGTACACTCGTCAGCAATGACGGTATGCATTTGCCGGGCTGCGCCTAAAATTGCATCTACGGGGCAGGCTTGAATGCATTTAGTACAGCCAATGCATTCTGCTTCACGAATAAAGGCCACCATTTGTGGTTTTTCACCTTCCACGGCGTCAAGCGGCTCTGGCTCTACATCTAATAGTTCAGCAAGGGCTTGAATCGTCGTTTCACCGCCCGGTGGGCATTTATTGATTTTATCGCCAGCGGCAATGGCTTCCGCATAAGGCTTGCAGCCCGGATAGCCACACTGGCCGCACTGGGTTTGCGGCAGTAAAGCATTAATTTGCTCAGCAATAGGATTGCCTTCCACGCGAAAACGCACCGCAGCAAAGCCTAAGATGGCACCGAATATTAAGCTCAACGCCACTAACGCGGCGATTGCGATAAACACCATGCTCATAGTTTGATTAAACCACTAAAGCCCATAAAGGCTAATGACATAAGACCCGCCGTGAGCATGCCAATGGCGGCCCCTTGGAAAGGTTTTGGCACATCGGCAATAGCGATTCGCTCGCGCATGGCGGCAAACAGCACCAGTACTAAAGAAAAACCAATACCTGCAGCAAAGCCATTAACGCTGGCCTGAATAAAAGTGTATTCGCTGCGGTTGGCATTTAAGAGGGCCACACCCAGAACAATACAGTTAGTCGTAATTAAGGGTAGGAAAATACCCAGTACGCGATACAGCATCGGGCTGGTTTTATTCACCACCATTTCTGTGAACTGCACCACCACGGCAATGACCAGAATAAAACTGATCGTGCGTAAAAAATCTAAATCAAAAGGTTTGAGGATGTACTGCTGAACTAAATAACTGCAAATAGATGCCAAGGTCAGGACGAAGGTGGTGGCTAGGGATAAGCCAATGGCGGTCTCAACCTTTTTGGAAACGCCCATAAACGGGCACAGACCAAGGAACTGTACCAACACAAAATTGTTTACCAGTATGGCGCTGACCATAATAAGTAAGAGTTCGCTCATAAAGAATTCTAGGACGTGGCCGTTAAAAAGTAAGAGGCTTATTATCGTGCAGGTCGATATAGCGTACAAGTAGGATTTATAGCTTCTTTAAGTCCTTTTAGGTCTAAGGCTATGGTTTATAGGCTGAAATGTGAAAAATAATAGTTTTTGCTAGGCAAGTGTGACGTTATGACGCGCGCGAAGTTTGATAGCATACTGCCACTGATGAGTCGGCGAGTAAGTTGGGCATGATACTACTGCTGAAAAGCCTCGCTCTAAAAATTAACATTGCCAATTGAGAGTGCGCTGCTCGCTGGCAGCGGAGGGGAATACATGCTTAATAAAATCACTTTTAAAGCTCGACTTATCTTGCTAACGGCAATTTCGGTGCTGCTAATTGCGCTGGTTGCTGCTGTGGGGCTGATGGGGATTAAAAATTTAAACAAGGCGCTAGAAGATATCTACCAAGAAAATATGGTGCCGATGAAGCTGCTGGATAATGTTTTCTCTGATATTAACGGTACTCGAACACAACTATTGCTTGCGTTGCAGCATGCGCCAGACTCGCCATTTTATGATCTGCATGATCATCCTTTGAGTTTACACCTTGATACCATTAAAGAAGGGCAGGCACGGAATCAAGCGGTTTGGCAGGAGCTAGATGCTCTGGGCTTTACTGGTGCTGAGTTGCAGATGTACGAAACTTTAAGAGCGCGAGTAAGGGTCTTGCGCCAAGAGTCAGTGGATCTTGTTGTGCAGGCAATCCATGACCGCGACTTTTATCGTGCCAATCAAGTGATTTTAACTAAAGTTAACCCCGCCGTGACTGCAGTACGTGAGGTTATGGTTGAGTTGTCGAATCACTTAATGGTTGATGCGCAAGAGGCTTATAGCGAGGGTGAACAGCGTTATCAGCAAACGCTCAAGCTCTTTGCCTTTGTCTTAATTATTGGAGGTGGCTTGTTATTGCTGCTGGCCTTACGGGTTATTCTCAGCATCCAACAGACGGTGAAATTGCTGCGTGAAGCTTCGGAAAAAATTGCCTCTGGCGATACTACGGTGCGGGTTGCCTACCCTGGTAATGATGAGCTGCGCTCAGTAGCGCAAGCCTTTAATCACATGGGTGAGCGTTTTCAAAGAGCCTTGCATGATGTGGGGCGCTCAGCTGAGCAGCTGGCAGCGGCCAGTGAGGAAACCTCAGTGGTGACAGAAAACACCAGTGAGAGCATGCGCAAGCAGCAAAATGAAATCTCTCTAGTGGCCACAGCAATGAATGAAATGCATGCCACAGCCAATGAGGTGGCGCAAAGTGCTAGCTTGGCAGCAGATGCCGCGCACCATGCTGATGAAGAAGCGTTGGTGGGGCGCGATGTTTCCTTGCAAACCATTGAGGCCATTGAAAGCCTAGCGTCTGCGGTTGAGCATGCCACTGGTGTGATTGAAGCGCTGGCCAAAGACAGTGAAGAAATCGGCAGTGTGCTGGATGTGATTCGTAGCATTGCCGAGCAGACCAACTTGCTGGCGCTCAACGCTGCTATTGAGGCCGCTCGGGCTGGTGAGGCCGGGCGTGGTTTTGCTGTGGTTGCCGATGAGGTACGAACTTTAGCCTCGCGCACGCAAAACTCCACTGAAGAAATCAACAATATGGTTACGCGCTTACAACGTGGCGCGGTGCAAGCTGTGGAGGCGATGGAGGCTGGGCGCACAGAGGCGCGTGCTGGGGTTGAGCAAACGCTAAAAACCACTGCCTGCTTAGAGTCGATTGTGAAAGCCATTAGCACCATTAATGATATGAACGTGCAAATTGCGAGCGCAGCCGAAGAGCAGAGCGCGGTGAGTGAAGAAATTACCCGTTCAGTGGTCGCCATCGACGATTTAACCACTGAGACAACCGATGGTGCGATGCAAACGACTGAAGCCAGCCATGAAGTGGCACGTTTAGCCAGTGCTTTACAAGAGCTGCTCGGACGCTTTAAAACATAACAATAACCAGCTCGCCCAAAATACTAGGGTTGTATTTAAGGTGCTGTTGCTAATGACAGCACCTTAATCTTGAGCGTTTTTTGATTCTTTAGTCTATTTCTCTATGGTAGATATCCTATATTTACTGCTTTTCTGGGCTGCTGCTTTAGGGTTTAGACCAAGGTAGGCTGTTCCTCAGCGCTACATTCTTTACATTAGCAATCCTGTGTATGCAGTGCAGAAGCGGTTCGCTGCTGAGTGTTGGATACGTCTCTGTTTGAGAGCTTGGATGAGTTCAGCAATTTCTTCCGAGTTTTAAAACGAGGAGTAGGCAGTAAAGAATCACAATAAATGTATACGTTCAATGCGCGGCGGTAAGCGTTATTGCCCGTGTCCTGCATGTAAGTGATAACAATAAAATACACTCAAAATAGCGCAGCTTTACGCATGCTCGATTGAGTAGGAGAAGTTAAATGCAAGATACAATTGTTGAGAAGGTGCTTAAGCACCCAAAGTATGCGGAGCTAGTACGGCGCCGAACCCGGGTGAGTATGATTTTTTTTGCGGTAGCTTTGGCTATTTACTCAGGGTTTATTTTAACTCTGGCGTATTTACCTGAAGTCTTCGCGCAACCTCTAGGTCCAGGCTGGACCATGAGTGTGGGTGTTTTAACCGGGATTCTGGTGGTCTTTAGTGCGGTTATTATGATCGCTTTATACACCTACTTCTCGAATAAAATATTCGACCCACTCTTGAGTGCGATTATGAGGGACGTGGAATGAAAAAGTTTCTTTTAAGCACAGCTTTGCTTTCCATGTTTGCTCAGCCAGCTTTTGCTGCTACAGGGCAAGCTAATACTTCAGCCATTGTCATGTTTCTACTGTTTATTGCTGGAACTATGGTAATTACTTGGTGGGCTGCACGTAAAACTCAAACCACTTCAGACTTCTATACTGCTGGTGGTGGTATTTCTGGTTTCCAGAATGGCTTGGCCATTGCCGGAGACTATATTTCTGCGGCGTCCTTCTTGGGTATTGCCGGTATGGTGTATGTCAGTGGTTTTGACGGCATCATTTATGCGATTGGCTTCCTCTTTGGTTGGCCGGTGGTGATGTTCTTAGTTGCTGAGCGTTTGCGTAACCTTGGACGCTTTAACTTTGCCGACGTAACTGCGTTCCGTTTAGAGCAAACACCAATGCGTGTTCTAGCGGCCAGTGCTTCATTGCTAATTATTGCTCTGTACCTGATCGCGCAAATGGTTGGTGCGGGTAAGTTGATTGTGTTGCTGTTTGGCATTGAGTACAACTATGCCGTGGTTATCATTGGTACGCTGATGATGATTTATGTGTTCTTTGGCGGCATGACTGCAACCACATGGGTACAAATCATTAAAGCAGTATTGATGCTTGCCGGTGGTACCTTGTTAGCAGGGCTGGTACTCATGGCCTTTAACTGGAATCCAGATACTATGCTGGCTGAAGCAGTTAAGGTGCATCCGTCTGGATCAGAGTTGATGGCGCCTGGTGCTGCAGTAAGTAGCAACCCATTGAACGCACTGTCACTTGGTTTGGCTTTAGCCTTTGGTACGGCAGGTTTGCCACATATTCTGATGCGCTTCTTCACTGTATCCAGTGCTCAAGAAGCTCGTAAATCAGTAATTTGGGCCAGTAGCTTTATCGGTTACTTCTACCTACTAACCTTTATTATTGGTTTCGGTGCGGTTGCTCTGCTGGTGCGTCACCCTGAGTACTTTAATGGCTTGATGGCTGATAACAGCAACATGTTAACCACGCTGGTTGGTGGTACCAACATGGCTGCGGTGCACTTGGCTAACGCTGTTGGTGGTAGCTTGCTGCTAGGCTTCTTGGCTGCGGTAACTTTCGCAACCATCGTTGCGGTAGTGGCCGGTCTAGCTCTAGCAGGTGCTGCGGCGATTGCTCACGACTTGTACGCCAACGTTATTGCTCGTGGTCGTTCAACTGAAAAACAAGAAATGCGTATTTCTAAGATTTCCACGCTGGTGCTGGGTGTCTTGGCAGTATTGCTGGGTATTGTTTTCGAACAGCAGAACGTAGCCTTCATGGTTGGTTTAGCCTTCGCCATTGCCGCAAGTGCTAACTTCCCAGTGTTGGTGTTGTCGATCTCTTGGCGCGGATGTACGACTCGTGGCGCAACCATCGGTGGTTTCTTAGGTCTAGCCTTTGCCACCCTGTGGGTTGTTCTGAGTAGCACAGTTTGGGTTGACGTATTTGGTAACGCGGAAGCAATCACACCGTTCCCGAACCCAGGTATCTTCTCGATTCCATTGGCGTTCTTTACGATCTGGTTCTTCTCAGTTACTGATAAGAGTGCCCGTGCAGATAAAGAGCGTGATGCATTTACTGCACTGACTGTACGCAGCCAGACAGGTATCGGTCGCTCTGGTGCACAGGATCACTAAGTGAAACTGTTTAACGGTTAATTCAATCGTTACGCTAAAAATACCCCGACTGGTTCGGGGTATTTTTTTGTGGTTAGAAAAGTTATGAGCATTGGTTAAGATCAGTCAATCAAGTTTAAAAGTATGAGCTTTCGTTTTAAAATGACAATTAACGCTAATGATAATGATTGTTATTTGTGTGGCGGTTTGTTAAATTTGCTCGCACACAAAACCTCACTAAGGGCAAAGCATGAAAAATTTAATCAAGGGTGCAGTGCTAGCGGTTAGCTTTGCAGTTGCAGGGGTTGCCGTTGCCGATGCTGAACGTCCAGATCACTTTAAAGGCGTGGCATCACCTGACCTGCAAACTGCAGTAGCAAACTTTTCTGAGTACAATAATCGTCTTGAAACAGCACTGGCTGCTGAGTTGACCAATGAAAACCTGCAGGCTATCCATGAGCTGACCTACACTTTAGAAAATGCTCTGGAAAAAATTAACAGCGAGCTAGAAGAGCTGGCTGAAACATTAGAAGAGGTGCATATCGCCTCAGAAACCTACAAGCGTGATGACTTGCAGAAAGTTGCGCCGGTTTACTTAGAAACCGCACGTATCATCGTTAAGTAATGACTGCGCAGCCTCCGCTTTATACGACATAAGGCGGAGGAACTGTTGTCGCAGGGTGTTTTAATCTAGGTATACTTAGTCTGCTCACGATTAGCCTGGAGACTTCGTAACCATGTATGAACAGCACCGCTTTGGAATGCAGCTCACGCAATTATCCCGTGCGTGGCGTGCTGAATTGGATAGGCGCTTAGCTGAGCTTGGACTGTCTCAGGCGCGCTGGTTAGTATTACTGCACTTGGCGCGGGACAAGGCGCTACCCACGCAAGGTGAGTTGGCCTGCAGTGTTGGTGTTGAAAATCCCACCTTAGCTCGATTGCTAGATGCCTTAGAGGCGCAGCAGCTCATAGAGCGGCAAACAGATGAGCAGGATCGTCGGGTTAAAAAAATTGCCCTGACCGACGCGGCAATCCCCTTAATTGCAGAAATCGAAGTGATTGCCACTGGATTACGCCGAGAAATTTTCGCGGGTTTGACTGAGCAAGACATTCAAACCTGTCAGCAAATACATGCGCAAATGTTGGCAAATTTAGAAAAGAATACATGAAACGAGATCTTGCCAGTTTAAACGCACGTTTTGGCGCCCTGTACCGTGTCTGGTTATTAGGTGTACTGATGTTGGGCAGCATGGTAATGGTGTTGTCCTCGACCAGCATTAACGTGGCACTCCCAGCCATTATGGATGAGTTTAGTATGGGCCGGCCACTGGCGCAGTGGTTGGCAACGGGCTTTCTCGCGGCAATGACCGCAGGCTTATTGCTGGCAGCTTGGGCGCAGTCTAAGTTTGGCTCACGCTTAACAGTGCAGTTCAGTATCGGTTTGTTTGTTGTATGCTCAGTGCTGGCGATGATGGCCACCGCGGGTTGGCAACTGATTATCTTGCGTATTTTGCAAGGGGGCTCTGCGGGCATTATTCAGCCATTAGCAACAGTGCTTATTTTTCGCGTGTATGCCGGCGGTGGGCGTGGCGCAGCTTTAGGTATGTACGGCCTTGGCTTAATGATTGCACCGAGTATTGGGCCGACAGTGGGTGGTTATTTAGTCGATCATTTTGGTTGGATGTCTGCGTTCTGGTTACCTTTACCCGTATGTTTTGTGTTGATGCTAGCGGGGCATTGGCTCCTACCTGATGAGCAAAATCCCAACTCGAGACGCTTGGATGTGCTGTCTTTTGTCATGCTGACGACCGCCATCTTTGCTGGTCTTGCGGCTATTTCTGAAGGGCCACGGTATGCCTGGGGTGATTGGCGCGTTGTGACGCTTGCGCTGATTACTGCAGCCTGTGCACTGGTGTTTTTTATTCGCACGCTGCGCAGTAAAAAGCCCATTTTGCATTTGCGTTTATGGCGTTTGGCTGCTTTTCGACGTGCCAGCTGGGTAGCCTTGGCGTTAGGCTTAGGTCTGTATGGCTCGACCTATTTAATCCCATTATTTCTGCAAACTATCAACGGCTACAGCGCTGGTGACGCTGGGGTGTTGTTATTGCCGGCAGGTATTTTGCTTGGCTTAGCTTCCTTTGCGAGCGGCTGGCTGTGTGACCGCATCGCTATTGTTTGGCTGTTGTGTGCAGGCTTATTTCTCTTTGCCTTGTCAGCTGTGTGGTATGGCATTTGGGGGGCTAGCAGCGGTTTTTTATGGTTGTGTGTGATTGCCAGCTTAGGGCGCATGGGTATTGGCTTGATTATGCCAGCGTTGAGCATGGCTTCTTTGGACAGTCTCACTGTCGATGAGTTGCCCTATGGTGCTGGCGCTGTGACCTTTGTGCGGCAGTTGGGTGGGGCTTTTGGGATTAACTTATTAACCGTGTATCTAGAGTGGCAATATAAGTCGTTGGGCGGTGACTTTGTGGCCGAAACTCTGGCGTTTGAGCGTACTTTTATCGTGCTGGGCTTGGCTTTTCTACTGGCGTTATGGCCTGCGTGGCGCCTACGCAAGCTACCCAAACCGAGTAAAAAATCAGCGGTTTAATCTGCTTTGGTTATAAGGCTACTTAAACAGCGGGCCTGACTTGGTGTTTAAGCCTTTGGCAAGGCGATCGTAGAGCACGACATTAACGGTTGCCGCCAAGTTCATGCAGCCGTTGGTGGGGATATACACCACGTCCTCACACCAATCACGAATTTCTTTATCCAGCGAGCCATCTTCTGGGCCGAAGATATATAAAGCACGGTCGGGGTGGGTGTACTCTGGTAAGGGGCGTGCGCCCTCCACCAGTTCAATGGCTACTGGAGTGCAGCCCAGCGGTAGAATCTTGCGCAGGTCATCAATGTTGATCAAGGGCACATCTTGGTGCACTTTTTTGGTGTCGGTTATAAAGTCTTTAGCGCGATCATAACGCACACCGGTATAAAACACGCTATTGACGCCGTAGCAGCCGGCGGCACGCATAATTGAGCCAACATTGGTTGGTGATTTTGGGTTGCTCAAGGCGATACAACTGTAACGGCGGTTGGCCACGGACGTGTACTCTCAGTTTGTGTGCAGCCAAGCCTTGGAGCTTTGCTCAGTGTATAAGGCGCAGTTGCGAATAAATAAAAAGGCCGAGAACTGAGTCTCGGCCTCGATGCTGTTTAGCGGTCGTTGCTGTTGGGTTTATTCAATCTCAACGGCTAAGCTGTCAGCGATCTTTTTCTGCCATAGAGCAGGACCAGTGATATGTACTGACTCACCTGAGGTATCCACCGCAACGGTTACCGGCATATCCACTACATCAAACTCGTAGATGGCTTCCATACCCAGTTCAGGGAAGGCGGCAACCCGTGATTTCTTAATGGCCTGCGCGACTAAGTAAGCTGCACCGCCGACGGCCATCAGGTAGACCGCTTTATTGTCTTTAATAGCTTCAATGGCAATAGGGCCGCGCTCAGATTTACCAATCATGCCCAACAAGCCTGTGCTTTCAAGGATTTGACGGGTGAATTTGTCCATCCGTGTAGCAGTGGTGGGGCCGGCCGGTCCGACCACTTCATCGCCGACTGGGTCAACC